>Ga0169931_10008070_pt1 | contig 15452 bp, 9 predicted proteins | sample Kivu_15m_20L_FD_129675 | JGI IMG/M metagenome (GOLD analysis project Ga0169931, IMG submission 129675) | Freshwater microbial communities from Lake Kivu, Western Province, Rwanda to study Microbial Dark Matter (Phase II) - Kivu_15m_20L... | ecosystem: Environmental > Aquatic > Freshwater > Lake ... | reverse complement strand
ATTTTTATGGAAGATGCAGTTCAAGAAGTCTAGTATCAAAATTAATAGTCGACTAAAGTGGCTTCGTTACTAAAACTTTTTATTTTTATTCATCAGTATTCGCGATATGTTCATTTTTTACAGACTTGGACTCAGGTTTCTACTACTATTTTTTGTTATTTTCGAAAAATTGCATTTACTTTCGAAGGGCAATTTCCTATCTTGGCATAAGTTTTTAGTTTCTAAATGAGTCTACTTGTACTTTTAGAAGCGATCTTTTAAAGGAAATTTGTCTGAAGTGATAATCTATTTCCTCTGAGCTCGCACGACTCTATTATTCATGATGTTTCTAGTATTGTATGATAAAGGCTAGCTGGAATGAGTCTGATATAATAACCTTAGTATTTACATATAATTAGCATATAATGTAGTAATAGCTAGCTTGGCTGTTTTGGCTCATCCTCCCCGGATATTGGCTGATATCTCTGTTCTTTCTGTGTTTTCCCAACATTCTGCATAAAAAAAATAGATACGCTTATGAGCCCTTCAACCAACTGATCGATTCTGATAAAATTTATGTAATTGGCCATCGTGGTGGCGGATTCGAAGGACCATAAAACACCCTAGAACTCTTTAAGTTCAACGCCGCTCACTCTCATATGATAGAACTCGATATATGCATAACCAAAGACGGACAATTAGTAGTACATCACGACGCCCATCTTTAGCGCACCTGCGGAGTCACTCAACAAATCAACTAGCTTTACTACAAAGAACTTCCCTGTCTTCTGCCTTAATTCGAGTCTTTTGGAGGCGGTGGAGTCATCAAAACAGTACGCAACAAGATTCCTTTGTTGTAATAGTTATTTGCTTAGTTTCCAGACACGCCTATGAACATCGATCTAAAGACACCAACTCCTTAAGCCATGACTGAATTCGACAGATTGGTGCGCAAACACAGCAGAGAGGACATTACAGTGTGGGGATCCTTTAACGCCTAAGCCAATCTAAAACTCAGGTAAACACATATTGAAGTAGATAAATAAATCCTGAGGTCGTTTATTTCTATTCAACCGGATAAGTCTTCAAAATATTCTTACTGACCCTTTTCGGTTTACTGCCCTTTGTCTGTTTAGAGCAAGGAGTATTGGATTTGCCTTTGATTACTTCTGATTTCTAGCGAATGGCCTATGGTTGGTACAAAGGGGACAGTGCATGTAGGAAGTGTCTGATTTGTTTGGTGCTGCAAATACTAAAGATCTTCGACTTGATGGGAAGACTGTTTGTGCCCCATCTCAAAAAAAGAGGCATTTTGTCGTTCTACTGGACAGTCAACGAAGAAGATGACTTCGCCAGTGCCATCTCGCACGGATGCAGTGGAATCATGACCGATAGAACGAAACGTCTTTCTCAATATCTTAAGAATAATCGTATTAACTTTTAAAAACAAAATGATTCCTTTTGAGTGTAAGTGTATATTTATCCATTTTTTATTTAAATTCTGTATTTTTTCCCTTTGTTTTAATTTAAGCTATCTGTTTTCTATGTTGTGATTTGTTATAATATTGTGTGTAAGTTCTAAATGGAAAAAAGAGTGATGCTGACAGTCTAGGACCAGGCCCACAACGTATTTGAAAACTATCGTTACGAAGATGAGGGCATGAAACCTAGCATTTACTTCTGGAAACACATCAAAGGCGCTAATGACCCTCCCTCTGTTCTCATACCAGATACCCTCATCATCAATGACGGACAATCACTTCTGTGGGTGTACTCGGACTAAAGAGGCAGAGTGGCCACCTCAACCAATAAAACTCTTAAAGATTTCATTAGTAAGGTCACTGCTTACTGTTCGCCCAACTAGTTGTGCTGCACTCAGAAGCGTCTGACCATCAAGCAGGGCAATTGCAACTACGGCAACGATATAAAACTAGTAAACACTCGCTACCTGCACAACATGTCCTTGCAACAGATCGGAGATCAAGTCACTTCTCTCCAAAAATACATAAAAAGTCATGGCGAAAGAGCATTTATATGCCGAACTGTCTTCAAAGCTTAAGGGAGCCCCTACTGTTTTTTAATTACCAGCAAATACACGTTCCAAGACTAAAGTGCACAGTAACAGAGAAGATTCTTGGTCTCAGCTACCAAAAATGGATAATTTGGCGCTAGGGCTACCTTAGTTCGTTCTTCTACTGGCAAAAATCTAAAAGAAACGCTTCCGTATCTTAAGGACATAGTGCGCTTTATGCGTGAACAAAAGGGAGTCACCATAAACTAACTAGTAGGTGATTTCATTAAAGACGAGTAGGGCAACTGGTGGCTGGTCAACATCAAGGCATTCAAGCTGTCACCACCAAAACTCACAAAAGCAGTCAAATCTACAGGCATGTTACAGATTAGACTGACTGATAAGTAACGATACCAGAAGACCAAATAGTGCGGATATTGCTAAAAATGTTACCTTTAATCGTAGCTGACTCACAAAATGACAAAAAGAATGCTTATTTAAATGGACAGCTATTTGTTGCATATGGGCAAAAACTTCAAATGGCTTGGAAGAAGTGATTACATCATCGACCCGCACTGCCTCTATCAATAGTTCAAAATATGCCAAAGATGGTACTTTTTTCCCTATTCAGTTATAGACTTTATATTTAAATTCAAGGTCTTCTTAACTTTTAAGGCACTTTCCTCAAAAGACTAGGAATGCTTTCAGAGTGTGAGCCCAAAGATGTGTTATTAAAGCTAACTAGCAAATAGCAGTTGCAGATTCAATCGAAAGACAAATAAATTCATCATTTAAAATAATAAATCCCTTAGTGTACTTATTGATTAAATACAGAGATAGCTCTAGGTCCCAACTCAAGCATTATAACTCGCAACGGCTTCCCCATCCGCAACGACTAAGCCATAAACTAGATGCTTCGCTACCGATTCATGATCTACCTTCACGAACTAGACGAACTTTCGGGAGTCAAAAGCAGCTGCAACTACTACCTCGAGTTCCATATCTTCACCAACAAATTCAGGTTCAAACTCGATCTGAGTCCCAAGTTCAAGTCAGCAGCTGTCAAAAAACTAAGACTTTGCTACTTTTTTGTATAAGCCGGCAAATAAAACAGTCTCAACTAGTATCTAAATCAGCTATAAAATATTTAGATTAGCCTTATCCAGGAAAATAGAAGCGATAATACTTAAAAGAAAACGATTGGCTATCTCAGACTGGATGCTAGGGAGTATCTCGGAGGTGGAAAGAAAAATTTTTACAAATTTTTAGATCTAGGGTGGGGGCTAGAGGGAAGCATTGGACTCATCAGAAGTCCAGTTCTCATCAACACTGCCCGATTAATTCTATCGACGAAAGACAAACTCATCTATACGCCTAGCTAGGAATACTACCTTTGTTAGCCTCTACCCTAGGAATGGATAGACGAGATAATTAATAAAAATCAGAGTAAAAATTTAGTGAAGACAAAAAGCACGATGCAGGACACGATGATGAGCAACTAATGCTTCAAATTCACGTAAACAGGCTAGTATTTTATCCCCGATCGAGCTTCACAGGTCAAATAGAACGTAGCGCCGAAGGTAGATTGGAACAATGTTCTACAAGGATAGATAGAAGCGTATTGTCGTCGCCGTTGATTACTTAAAAAGTTTATATATCGATTTGAATTGTATAATAAAAACATATTTTTGACATAAAAGATACAGATCACTGTACTTTGATGGCATGCAGAAGAAACCCTGAGCAGCTGTCCATATTCATCAAAGGATGAGTACGATTTTTAAGCACCTGGAAAGTTCGGCACCAACTATCCATCAGCTTAAGGTTCACATAGCTTCGCCCTTTCATTTACCGAGCAACTTTTTACAAAGGCTACAGATTCAAACAGTAAAAAACAATATTTGCTCCATTTTACAACAAAGGCTATACGACTTTAAGTATTTAGACGAAATCGTAGTTTCCTGACATGATAAGATTGTCGTATTTTGAGTTTGTATCTTATTGGATTTGCTGCCACGATAAGAATTTTATTTAATCTTTTTGTTATTTTGTAAAATTTAGCTGCTCAACTATAGGGAAGTGCTTCATAGATTTTTTCTATATATTAGCAACTGAAATCCTTTTGGCTCCCCTAGATATAATACTACCAAGAAAGATGCCTTTGGACTGCTATGAAAGTAGAACTCTTTTGAAAGGAGACGCGTATAGTAGACAGGATCCTAGCATTTCCCACCTGATCCAGCCGATGCTTCTGGCCTCCTGACTGTAGTAGTATTGGTGTATGTTTTCAAGGCATACTGGTTCAGCATAGAAGTAAAACATGTACTTTCTCTCTTTTTTCTTTAAATATTTTTACTTAGAATACTAAGTCCTTTTGCTGAATTGCTGATTGTTCTGCACCAATCCGTTTATAAGCTCCTAAGGCTTTAGCTCTTTTTTCATCTGCATTATGTCTTCCGTTTTCAGGTGCTGTGGCTCTTAAATAGTAAAAATTTCCTTATTGTTATTGGTGACCTCGACTTATTCTTATTCCTCTTATTCGCCGAAGTCCCACTCGGTTGGAGTCAGCTTGTGATTGCCAACCTAGAGCTGAGTGTAGAAAGGATATTTGGTAATCTAAGTAAGCGAAATGGGAGTCTTTCTCCACTTGAAGTTTCTAAATTAAAAGCTGTTTACTTGTTGTCTATAATTTTGACCAATCTTTGGTCTTTTCTGTTGTCTATCAGCAGTATGTACTAGTCGTTAGGAACACATTCTTGACCACTCTCCATCAACTATCAATATCTATTTATAAAACAAAAGAAAAATTAAGTAAACTCTTCTACAAAAATACTAACGAAAATGTAAATGTGAAAATTTAATACATTGACTAACATACGAGGTCTATTAGTCAAAATATTCAAAAAAAGAGAAGAAAAATTTTTAGTATATATTTTTATAAAGTGATCCCTTAGATTTTGGCTTAGTTCTTTTGATCACATTTGATAGAAATGGAGCCCCCTAAAGTCTAAGGGTGCCGCTAACAGCTGACTGAAAGTACCCCTAAAGATTTGCAATGGATAAAGCTTTTGAGGGACTCTTCAAACAAACTCTATTTGGAGATGAGTTACCACATCATGCCATACATATTCAGATTAAATAGATCTGCAGTTAATCGACTACGACTAAGCTCAAACCCATAGCCCCCTGAGCTGGCTAGAAACATTTTTGGCCTGATTAAAACTAAAATTTTAAAGAAAAACTCCCATCGGTAACCGCTGCGCATGAAGAATGAAGAAAAGATCAAATTCATCTTGAGAGGACTAACTAGTCTGACCAGATATGATGGCATCAATAATTTTTCAATAAGCAGTCAAATGAAAATTTTGGCAAGACCATTCATACGTTTAAATTTCAAAAAGCTACTGGAGATAGCTCTGAAAGCCAAAAAAGAGCGAAACTAAAAGAAAATTAGGTTTTTCTAGCGTCAGATGAGACTCATTCTTCATTTGATGCCTTAACAAGAGGACGAAAGTATGCGTCTTTTTGAATAACTGTTGCAAAAGCAGTTTCCTTGGACGAGCAATATGTTTGCAGAATTACGAGATTTCGCATACTCAAACTATCAAGAAGTTATCTTTGCAGCTGAAAAAAGTGATGAATCGATCAAGTCTTAAGAAAAAAAGTCAGAAAAAGAAGAATCTGAAGTTAGCGAGGCCAAAGAATAGTCATAGAACTTTGCGATGAATCAATGTTCTTACAAAAGTAAGAGAATAGTTAAAAGATGAACTTGAAATGATGTGCATCGATTGATTCTAATGATTATAGTAATTTAATGCAATAAAAGGCACAAGTTTACTCTCACTCTCTCAAAAGAATGACCAACCTTCATATGATATTTAGATCACTATAGCAAAGCCCTCGAATACGCTAGAATCCTTAGTAGCTGGTCAAACTAAAACATAAAAAAGACATCAGAAATTCATACTAAAAGATTCAATCGAACCGAGAATAATACTAAAAATAAATGGACAGCGTGGTCAAGGCATACGTGAAGGTTAACAATCTACCACTATAATTGCCACCTATCAAACGAAAACAAAGCTATCGAAACTATCGTATCAAGAGCTAGCGAGAAGCATAAGATTAGTTTGATGATGAAGTGAGGAGAAAGAGAAACAAAGCTGCATCAAGGGTGCTCACATAGGCCAACAAAGAAGTTATTAGTAAGATTTAAAAATAAATCAATAGCAAAATGTAGGGAGGTTTTGATCAGATAAAGCACTATAGAATGAAATCTCTTAAGAAAATGTAGCTGCATTTCGACGTGGAAAAGATAAGAAAATGGCATTAGAAAAAACTGAATTTGTAGTCGAGAAGATACGATGAGCTGATGAACGCTAGAAAGAATAAAAAGATACCACACATATGATCAATATATCATTTCTTTGTCTCACTTTATCTTAGAATTAAAATGCGCTATATCTCCATCCTTTATTATATATGTCTTTCCTTATTTCTTTGAGTATTTGTTTAGCTTTGTTTTGTACTATGGATTTTTCAGCAAAACGTCTGCATGAATGACTTAGGCATTGATAAAACCTTTCTGTAGGTCAGAGTGTATTTTTCCAGCTGCTTATTGAGCAGTTTAACCGACACGAATGGCCCAGGCTCTAACTTCGTCAGTGCCCACTGTATAGTAATGTGCGATCTATAGCTATTCATAGGCGGCTCTGATGATATTTTGTACCTCGCTAGGTTATCCTTTGGCAACACTCTTTTAGTGCTACACTGAAAAAGGAATGGTCTTGGCACTATACTTGCCGTTAAACGTAACCGCTTCTATTATTTTTTACTTATCGGGTATTTTACCTTAGAGATAATCTTTTTTGGATAAATTAATTAGATATACCATAGGTTTTGCAGTCAGAAGCTGATATCTGTTGAGATACTCGATCTATCTATCAGTCCAAGGTGTATTGCGGATCTACTACTACCCTTTCAATAAGGCCTAGGCTTTTAGTAGAACATTGTATTATTCTTTTAAGTTTTTATCTTGACTTTTAGAGGCTTTTCTGCCCATCTATTTCACGCGTTTCTACATATAATCGTAATCTTTTTTTATTAATTAGTGTCTTATGATGCCGATGTCTCTCACTGCATCCATGCCGCCCTCAGTGTGAGCTATATGTTCTCCTTAGAAATTGCGAACCACATGAAAAAGACCATCGACCTGCATGACATGCGACAAAAATTAGTTGCCTAGACCAAAGCCCTAAGAAGCTCCTTTGACCAGTCCAGCTATGTCCACTATTCTGAGCACGGGTCCTGTGATCTTGTGAGGCTTGTAAAGCTTGACAAGTTCTTAAAATCTTTTATCTTAGACTGATATGAAAGCATTGTTGGGGTCAATAGTGCAAAAGGGAATGTTTTCAGCAGGTACGTTAAGATTGGATAGAAAGTTGAAGGTACTACTTTTGCCTATATTGGCCATACCTAGAAGCCCCATTTTCAGAGAAGTTCCTGGTCGACCTAGTCTAGCTCGTTTCTGCACTGCAACTGCGAATCTTGTTGACCAATTTAGCATAATTATAATTATTACTATTAGCATATGATTGTTGTATTGTGTAATCAGACTACGATATCCTTGATCCAGTCAGAGAGCTACTGGGTTTACTTCTTGTGCATGGCAGAACTACCAACTGCTGTAGCTGAGATGGCCCTTCTGCCCACATACTAAAGCTTTCCCTGCCAGCCGATGTTGGAAAGCACTCTGGATATTCTGTTGGAGACAAACTAGTAGGCTCCTCCGTTGAAGTTTTCTTCCTGAATCCAGTAGACTTTGGCGTTTTTGGGTAAAGACTGAATCATTTATTAAAGTTTAGCCTCAGGGAAAGGATACAGCTCCTATATGGCCAACAAACAAGTCTTCTAGGATTTCTTTTAGGTCATTATTTGCTAGACATCGTATACAAATTTTCCAGTCATCAAAATAAGAGCCTCGCAACTCTGCAGATTATTCAAGTTTTGGTAAGCAATTATCGGCTGGAAAGATGACCCTGTTGCCATGTGTTCGAATTTAGAAGTGCATTTCGATAATCTTAGGACTTAGTAACAAAGAAAATACGTGCTTTGGGGCCAGCGATGACCACTGGTTTTCTGAAATTTCTTTTCATCTGTCTACGCAAAATGTGGAAGTAGTTTGCAGGTGTAGTCGGATAAACTAAAGAAAAATTAGCGTCTTGAATGCTTTAGTAAAAGAAATTGTCTCTAAGTTTTAGCTAAGTTCTGTCAGTAATAGACTATTTTCTGCTTAGGGTTTGCCGACTTCCATCAGAGTTAGCTAACTGCAGAAATCTTTAAATTCTGCAGCTGGAGTGCTATGGTCCTGCTCCATCGAAGCCGTGGGGAAGAATGAGGGTGATGCCTGACTGTCTCAGCCACTTAGGTTAACTGTTGGTGATGTAGGTATCAATAGCTACCTGGGCTGTATTGAAGAAATCTCCGAACTGGGCCTCCCATATAGCCATATTGTGAGGATTGTCGATAGAATACCCATATTAGTAGGACATCACTGCATTCTAAGAAAGGGCGCTGTTCAGAATTTACACTTTTCCTCGACCAGGCTGCTGTTCTGCGAAAAATTGCAAAGGATTGAAAGTTTCCTCGTTGTTTTGGTCAGTCAAATTCACATGTCTTTGCGAAAAAGTCCCCCTTTATACGTCTTGGCCTGTCAAGCGTATATTGTATCCCTAAGCTACGAGTGAAAAGAAGGCAAGAGCCTAGCAAGTAGCCCAATCTAGCTCATTAGCAGCGATAGCCTTAACTCTCTTTTATAAGTGAAGACGACGGATACGAGCATGAACAGCGAAATTCGGAGGGTAAAAAGCTGAAGCATCTGCAAACTATTTTAAAGAAGCCAGCTATATTCCAGTCGGATACTATTAACCAAGATGAGATGGCTTGTACTTGCTCCACAGCTCAGTAAAAGCTCTAGTCAGTCCTGTACTTTTAGGGTCACAATATTGCTACAGACTGACAGATGGAATGGTCTGAGACTCACTGTATTATTTCTACCATTATTCAAAACATTTTGCTCTTGTGTTTTAGTAAAAATTTCCATCAACTAATCTTTATTGATTGAGTACTTTCCAGTACTTCTGGGGGCTTGGCTAATGGGCTTTTCTGATTTTATTGTACATTTTGGGCTGCGTAAACTACGGTTCGTCGACTTCATTATGTCCATATTTTCTGTAACAAATCAGGTCAATCATGAAGTCTTTCTTGTATTTATGTTTGTATTCTATGGCCAATTTGACTCCTCTGTATACATCTTCGATATCGTCTGAGTTTATATGAATGACTGGCACATCAAATGCCTTAAACATATCTGTGGCGTATTTCGAAGGTCTAGAATCGATCGGGCGAGTTGTATAGCCAATTTGATTGTTAGTTATTATGTGAATGCTTCCATCTACGTCGAAATTAGGAGTCTTGGCCAAACACTGAGTCTAGAAAACAATGCCTTGACCACAGATTGCAGCGTCGCCGTGCACTTGAACATTAAGAACTGAGTCTCGACCATACAGTTGCTGCTTGGAATGAGCTTTTCCCAACGAAACTGGATTTTGAGCCTAAAGATGCGAGGGGTTATGCACTAAAGTTACCTTAAGCTGTTTATTTCCGTACTTTTTTGTGGTACTTTGCGCCAAATGGGAGGTTACATCATCGATGACATTAGGAATCTCAGGAACACTACTTTTTCCTGCAATTTTTCTAAACAAATGCCTAGCTTGATAGTTAAGTAGCTCAACTAGAATGTTAAACCTTCCACGATGAGGCATTCCGAAGACAAGATGTTCATAGTTGTGCGCACTTGCAAGCTAGAATAGGTGTTAGAGAGCGACAGTGGTACTCTAGGCGCCCTCTCCTGAGTATCTTTTAAAAGTGACCCACTTTTTATGCAAAAAATGTTAGAAAGCTTCAGCTTCTATTAGAGTTTTGGCCATTCTGACTTTGATCTCGTCAGGCACTGGTGTCATCTTTAACTATTCATATCTTGTATAAAGCCAGTGTTTTTCTTCAAGATGGGTCAAATGCTAGAACTATACACCAGTTGAGCCAAGATAGGCCGATTGAAGCTTTTCTTCCACTTGGCTTATTGACTGTGAACTATCGACTATTGGGCTTTTGAAGTCGAAAAGTGAGAGACTGTGCTGATAGGTGATCTAAAGATCTGTGGGTCTGATGAACTAATCGAACTCTTTGTTGTGCAGATTCAAAGGATCAAGCTTGGCATAGTGATGGCCGTGAGCCCTGTACTGATGCACATAGTTGCCAAGAGCGCAGGTACCAAGTTTGGCCCTCTAAGGCGTGAGGGTGAATCTACAGGGATGGTAGAATCTTGAAAAAAGCATTCTGTTTCCTAATCGGAACATGATTGTAGTTTATAATTCGGGCTAAGCTCATAATTATCATACATATATACTCATGACAACCACACCCCCAAAAACACCCAGCTCAGCAATCACCTCGATGATGCCTGATCGATAGTGGTAGATAACAGCTTTTGAGCTGAGATAGGCTAGAAAAAATATTGTATTTGACTTTTGTTTTCAGCTAACGTACCCAAACACAGGCGAACAAGAAATGAGGGACTGCATATACCAGTACAGCAGATACATAAAGCAGTCTTAAAAGATTTTCGGGCAATATGTAAGATAAAAAATGAGTAACCGAAACGTCAAACAAAAATGATCATAATCTAGTGTAGTTTTAATTAAATTTAATCAGATCTCATATATTTGTATGCTGATTCTTTAAAATGTATTGAATACTAGTGATTATTCAAAAAACTAATGATAGTCTTATCATAAGGTTTCATTGTTTAAAGGAGCGAACCTCTAGAATACTCCTGAAAAAGGCACCAAGTAACAGTCGACCTCTCTGTCCTCGTTTTTTATGTTTCTTATAAGCTGTTCTATCTTCTATTTGGCCTAGTGACCGAATCGATCACTGATTCTACCCTCCTGTAGCTAGTTGTAAAGGAAGTATTGGATGTATCCAACGAGCTAATACTTGTCTTCCATTTTCCTGTTGAAATGAAAAATGTGTTTGATTAAATCCTCCCCTCTCATTTTCCACAAAATCTAGGATTTAAGTTCTTCCATGGCCTGATGAAACATCTGCAGACCTTCTTTCTAGATCAGCTCAAACAATCCAATATCTTAGGCAAGCTTGAGGTCAGTAGTTGAGTTGAACATGACTTTGAGAACATTTTTGTTGGGAGATTTAGATTTGATCAAAGTATTCCACGCTTTTTGAATGATTTCCTTGATGACTCTTGTGCTTCCGACCTACTTTATGGAGCCAGCCATCATTTTTTTCATAGTTGTGATTAACTGCTTGATTTTGTTGTGAAATTTAGACTATTGTCTGATCGAAGTCGTCTGAGATTGTTCCTGAGTGTTCTGGAAGGAAGTGTCTTCGGGCAGAGAGTCCATCGAGCTAAAGTTGTTCTGTTATGTAAGCAACTAGGCCTCGGCATAGCACTAATCTTGGTCGAAGAGGGTCATCTGAGGGAAGGGGTCGAAGTCAACGAATTCAGCCATAAATTCTGCAGTAAAATATATTTTTACAGACCAAATGTTTTGAATCAACTTCAAACCGATATCTGACAAATTCTGATTAGACATTTAAGTAAGTGTATAGTGGTTATGAATACAAAAATCAAAACTGAAAGAAGGCCTCTTCATCTTATCTCGACTGTTTGTATTAGCCTTCTCTTTGTTACAAACTTTATGATTTAACTTCGTCTCGATTGCGCTACCACCCCAGGAGTGGACTGTTCAGGGCTATGCAGCTGCCTAGAAGCTATTCTTCACAGACCTTTTCTTTTATGAAGAAGTTGCCCTCGATAGACACTACCGAACCCTTTCTTGATTTCTATTTCTATATTTACTGCTAATGTCTTTTGGGCTTCTAGGCAGTGTGCTCATTAGATTTGAAATAGGGTTACAACTCGGAATTTTTGTGCTAAAAGTGTCTTTGATTCTGGATTTCTTCTCTTTTGACTTCTTCTTTCTTAACTTTATCTTTGTTTTTATGTAATTTTTTAATTAAAATGAGCTCAATCTAGTGCTGCGTTTTTGCATTATGCCGTTTCGATTCGTTACTAACCAAAGATTTATACCTGTTTTTGACCATATGTTCAGTCCTCGTGTTGTTCAACTACTTCACCGCCAAAGACCACCGTTTTCCCTTACTGCTTATGGTTGACAACAGTATCAGGTCTTCAGTAGTGCTCCACTAGGAGTGGGATTTGCATGGATCCAAGTGGTTCATCCAGCGTTACCTGCACTGCTTGGAGGTGCGGAAAAAGCGCCCTTGCGAGCGAACGAAGAGCTAGCGGGCCACGTTGTTCCACTTGTTGGTACTCTACGCCTAGCTATGTAGTTTAAATGCGTACTTGATTATGGACAGCAATAGTTTAGTTTCTTATTGGTTCCACTGCAATGCTCTTCCTTGTTGCTTGAGCAAGGCACGGCTCTGAAACTGGAAGAAAACTGGCGACTTTTGGTTGAAAATATTTGAAAACATAGTCCAGTCCTAGTGATTCTGAGTCAATTTCAGATTTACTAATTAGAAGATGTTGCGTTAGGTAATGTGAAGATGGCCTAGTAACAGCCATACAAAAATTCTGAGTTCGTTTTCCAGCCAGCACTCTTCCTGGTGGCTGTTTTTCTTATAGTAAAATCTAAATAAGAAATTAAATACTTTTTCTGCAGGTTGGCATAGAGTTGCCAAACTTCCTGAGCAGTTAGGGTGTCTACTTTGTATAGTTTGGTCTGGTAAGTGTGGGAGAACTAGGTTAGTTTAGCTGGGAAATCTGAGCGGGCAGATATGGCATTGAGTATATTAGTAAAGTCCTAGTTTTCTATTTCCATTGACTTATATATTATGTGGGTTTTCCATTACTTATTGTGTTTAAATAATTCAGCGGAATCGCTAAAAATATTACCCGAACCAACCGCAAATACTAATTCAATCGAATCAAGTTATCAAGCTGTTAATAGTGTCATTAAGTGAAAGGCATTTCTATTAAGCGTTTAGGCTTATTGGTTGCTTGAAAATTTAAATTTTAATCCAGTATTTTTTTGAAATAGAATTGTTATCAAAAAATGGCGTTTTTAATAGAATTTTAGCTACAATCATCAAGGAGAGCCACTCTGATTGATGTTCTTCAGTCTTTTGTATTCGCCCTTATATTTTTCGCACATTTTGGTCAGTCTTTCGTTTTCATTTAAAAGGAAACTGTTCTGGTCTTTTAAGATGGCGCTGCGTTATTGATTGTAGTCCTACATCTCCATGCTCAGATTCTGGCTCCGGTTCAGTACGTCTTGACTTCGACGAGACATCGCCACCTACTACAGCAACTAGCTAATTCTTTTTTATAGTTTTACCTTAGTTGCCTTGTGCTCAGTTTTCTATTTTTCAAAATCATTAGCAATATCCTAGGCTAGTGACTTCCACTTAGTGACCTATTTCTAGAGGAAAGCGATTTTGTCACTGGCCCTCTGGAACTACTAGTTTGATCCCTACTTGAACTAAGGATTGAAATTATGCTTCGAAAGCAACAAGGAATCCTCTTTGACGCAGTACTTGAGCAGTTATTAGGCACTTCTTTCTCTCACCAAACTTCTATCCTTTCTATTAGGGCTCTATACCTTAAAAATCTAACCTTATTTGTTTACTATTGGACTTTCATGCTTTGAGTTGTTGACTGGGCTTTCTTTATTGGCTAAACTTTCCTTAATATTGCTGCCATTCATCTGTTTGGAGGCAACTGAGTCCTTCAACTTTTTGTAATCTTCCTTTAACAAAGCATATTTTTTCTATAGCCTTACTTTTTCTTAGACAACTTTGCCTGTAGATATCTCTAGTGCCGACACGTTGTGCCTGTTTGACATGCTATGACTCAAATCGTGAGCTTCCACGAAGGCTGACTTGTTTTGTCTTTATATCTTCTCTATCTCTTTTTACAACTTGGATATCTTGATGACTGATTTATTGAGCTGCTACTAGAGTCTTTTGTTCTGAACCACCATAGGATGGGCTGGGTCTTCTTCATCGAGGTTGTTCAAGATGGGCTCATAAGTTTAGTTGCCGATCTGTTCGAAGGGCATTCTTTTTTTAGTAAAAGGATTGGAGGGTTAGTTGATGCTGATGTGGGGGTTAAGGACTCTCATGGAGTTGTTGGGTGGCACTCCGTCGAGCTTTTACCTTATGTACTACTTCAGTCTCTGGTTTTATTCCTATATTTTATGATATTTGTTAGCTATTGCGCTATCTTTTTTGTTCTCAAAATCAATAAAACTCTCCTCGAATTCTTCCTTAGTTCTGAACTTGCCCTCGATCAGTTTAGTATAAGAACTAATTATGTCCTAAATCTATTCTTAAAGCTTCTCAGTCTACTGCTGATAAATCTTTTTTTCTTATCCGTGTTTCTTATTTATGCCGTACAAACGCAATAAATCTGACTTGAGAGATTATAGCTCAGTCAAGTACTAAAGCTTAGATGTATCTACCTGTAGCTTTTAAATCTTTGAAATAGTAAGAGAGTTTTTAAGCTACTTTTTTGCATTGAAGCCTTTCATAACAAAAATGAACTCATCTTTCTGTTTTCGGTTCAAAAACTTGATATTTATATTGAGTTCTTTGCTTTTGTTATCAGTTTCGGAAAGCGAGTAGTCGCCGAACAGTTAGAGCAGGAATTTGGCGGCTTCTTGTTAAAATTTTTGACTGAAAATGATGGAAATCTTGAAAGGATCTTTACCGTGAGTGACGAATTGTGGTTCTGCAAGGGTGTAAAGAAAGCGGTACTGAGCTGAAGAATTGCAATGGGAAATCTTCATATAGTCGTCTCCGATGTTCAATAAGCACTGTTTGGTGGCATCTCTGTGGTTGACGTCGACATAGAACTTGCCATCTCCGGTTGAAAGGGCAAGCTCAACTGCTGATTTTAGTATAACGTCCATGACTACTGGACCGAAGTTCAAGTAAGCAGTGCCGTTATTGATCTAGTCAGTACTCTAAATAGCGATGTGATTACTGTTACTTCTGCCTGGATGACTGCACCTACATCGGAGGGTTCGCAGATGAAGGAATTTCCTCTGAAATCGTCTGCTTAAGTGAGGATACCATTTTTGTTTCTAAACCAGCGGTAGACACATGGTACCATGGCATCTTATTATCGTGAGACGAAGGTGGTGAGTGAGATGGTAGTGGAGGAATCGATGTGTTATGTATTGGGTTTGACGAAGAACTTATAGTTATTGAACTTGTCCTTGATGTTGCCGGCCTGTTTACTGATCCAATCAACAACTTGCATCTTATTAATATTATTGCATCAACATACAAACTGCCAGTATTATTTGTATTGATTCATATTAAAAATCGATAGAATAACTTATACTTTACATAT
>Ga0169931_10008069_pt1 | contig 15454 bp, 12 predicted proteins | sample Kivu_15m_20L_FD_129675 | JGI IMG/M metagenome (GOLD analysis project Ga0169931, IMG submission 129675) | Freshwater microbial communities from Lake Kivu, Western Province, Rwanda to study Microbial Dark Matter (Phase II) - Kivu_15m_20L... | ecosystem: Environmental > Aquatic > Freshwater > Lake... | reverse complement strand
TACACTATGGACTAACGGTTATTTACGACTATTCCCATGCAAACCATTCGCAAAATCGACATCTCGTGATTCATTCATGAGCCGTTACTAACCGTTAGCAACTTTTAGATATACATATAACATTGAAAAACAACAGGTTAATCACAATTCCAAACTTGAATAGCAAAACATAGACTACCAGAAACCCACTACATATAACCAAAATATATTACTTTTACATATTCATAAACAACACCTATGGTTAGCCTTGTTCAAATCCAATATATTCTAACGCTTTTCGAAGAACGTCACTTTCAACGCGCGGCAGAAAAGTGCTTTGTTACCCAACCCACGCTTTCAGTTCAGATCCAAAAAGCAGAACAAGTGCTGGGCGGCAGATTGTTTGACCGCGATAGAAGTCCGCTAGAGCCAACCGCCTTGATGCGTAAATTACTGCCAGTTTTTCTCCAATTACAACAAGACATGTCGCAATTGGAACAGCTGATTAAAACCGATAAAAAAATAGCGCGTGAAGAACTCAAAATTGGCGTAATCCCAACAATTGCGCACTACCTCATACCAGATTTATTTGGTTTGATGCAGGAAGATTCTCAAAACTATCAGCTTGTTTTTGAGGAACATCGCACAGACGATCTGTTAGAATTGTTGAAGCTCAGAAAAATTGATTTGGCCATACTGTCAGGACCCGTTGAAGTACCAGAATTCAGAGTGCAAAAGCTATTTTCAGAAGAAATTGCTTTTTATATGAAAAATCCACGGCCGCTTGAAAGAGTATCAGACTTGCAAGATGAATTGCCTTGGTTACTCATCAAAGGCAACTGCTTGCGTGCGCAGATGGAAAATTTGTGCGCAGTCGATAGTTCATGGAATTATCAAGGAAGCAGTATCGATGTACTCACCCGCATGGTTGACCGCTATGGCGGCTACACAGTGATTCCGATGAATTATCCCAAAGACCGCATCGACCCGAAGAAAATTGTGCGCTTGAAACAGCCTGTACCTGCTAGAAGTATAGTGGCTGCTTTTCATCCGCGCTCTTATCATTTGGAACATATCAACGAACTCATGAAAACCATACAAATGCATTATCTTGCTCCACATACAGAGGACTGGCTTCACCTCAATTGGCAGTAGCGTGAATGGGGCGGCTGGCTACTTGCTTCTAGCGGCTAGCAATTTTGGAACAAACAGCCAGAAGCCTCCCGATGAATATCGGGAGCCAGAAGCTAGTAGCCAGAAGCTAGTAACCAGAAGCTAGTAGCCAGAAGCCAGCAACCCAAACTTACCCCAATCGCCTCTCTGCAATATCTCGAATTTTCCCAAAAAAATGAAAGGGCTTCATGGTGCGCCATTCCACAATATCCAAATCGCCGCCCATCACAACATAATGGTCTATTCTAGCGCGTTGCATTTCCGCATATACATGATCGGCAGGATTCACCAAAGCTATCCAACCGTCTTCAATATCGTCAAACCATTCTTCGTAATAACATTCATCAGAATAATGGAAATTCATGACGTGTTCGGCAATTAAAATGAACTTCGTGATGCCGTTTTCAATCAATACATCAACCACATCGCGCTTCAAAAACATGATGTCGTTGTTGAGTAAATCATTCCATTCGCCCAACATTTCAATTACCGCATAACCATTGTCATAGTCCGCAAATAGCAGTTTGATAAACAAGGTAGATGATCCAAAATTATCCCATTGCGGATGAACATAGAAATTATAAAGCGTATCTGAAAATTCAAACTCTGAGTATTCACGTTCGTAAAATGGAGATAACTCGTCGTTTTCAGCGGTGTAATAGCCGCGCCAGTTGAAATAAGGCTCGATGTGGTGCATGAATGGTAAACAATATTTGAGCTGCAAAGTTGGTGTTAATCACCGAAATAATCAACTACAAGACCTATTTCCCTACCCCAACTTCACAAAATCCTCTACTGCTTCTTCGGTAATGGCAATTTCCAAGACTTCTTTCATCGTTTTTACATAATGAAAAGTCAAGCCTTGCAAATATTCTTGCTTGATATCCTCAACATCTTTGCGGTTGCGCTCACACAAAATAACTTCCTGAATGCCAGAACGTTTCGCAGCCAACACTTTTTCCTTGATTCCACCGACAGGCAAAACATCGCCACGCAAAGTGATTTCACCGGTCATCGCCAAGGCCTTTTTCACGCGTTTTTGGGTAAATAAAGACGCCAATGAAGTGAGCATAGTGATTCCCGCAGAAGGACCATCTTTGGGTGTAGCGCCTTCAGGTACGTGGATGTGCACGTTGTATTTTTCAAAAATACCAGCATCCAGTTGGAACCAATGTGCGTGTGCTTTTAAAAATTCCAAGGCAATCACCGCCGATTCTTTCATCACATCGCCCAAATTTCCTGTCAAAGTCAATTTTCCTTTGCCTGGCGTGATGGATGATTCGATATACAACACATCGCCACCAACGGCTGTCCACGCCAAACCAGTAACAACTCCCGCAACATTATTTGACAAATAACGACTGTTCGACATACCTAGGCCCAGTACTTTCTCCACTTCAGCAATTTCCACTGCCCCATGAAGTGGTTTTTCCATGGCGATACATTTGGCTCTATTGCGTACCAATTTGGCTATCATTTTATCTAAACCGCGTACACCAGATTCACGGGTATATTCTGTCACCACTTTCTCGAGCATTTCTTGACTGATATCGAAGTGTTCACCAGTTAATCCATGCGCTTTCAATTGTTTCGGAACCAAATGGCGCTTACCAATTTCTACTTTTTCTTCAACGGTGTAGCCATTCACTTCAATCATTTCCATGCGGTCGCGCAATGGACCTTGTATATCGCCCACGTTATTCGCTGTGGCAATAAACATCACGTTCGAAAGGTCAATTTCTGTTTCCACGTAGTTGTCGTAAAAAGCATTGTTTTGCTCTGGGTCAAGTACTTCCAACAAAGCTGAAGACGGATCGCCGTGCATACTTCTGCCCAATTTATCCACCTCATCGAGTATAAAAACAGGATTGAATGTTTCAGCTTTTTTTAGGTTTTGAACTACCCTACCTGGCATTGCACCAATATAAGTTTTCCTATGACCGCGAATTTCAGATTCATCGTGCACACCACCTAGTGACATTCGTACATATTTTCTGCCCAAAGCCTCGGCGATGGATTTCCCTAGAGAAGTTTTTCCAACACCCGGAGGTCCATAAAAACAAAGGATTGGAGATTTCATGTCGCCTTTAAGTTTCAAAACAGCGAGGTATTCTAAGATGCGCTCCTTCACTTTTTCCAAACCAAAATGGTCGCGATTCAATACTTCCTCGGCTTTGTTGATGTCCAAATCATCTTCGGAAAACACATTCCATGGAATATCCAGCAGTGTATCCAAGTAGTTCAACTGCACCGAATATTCAGCCGCGTGTGGATTCATGCGCTGCAATTTATCCATCTCTTTGTTGAAAATCTTCTCGATTTTACTGTCCCACAATTTGGCTTTGGCGCGTTCTTTTAAATCCTTGACATCCTGTTCCTGAGGACTTTGCCCCAATTCTTCTTGAATGGTGCGCATTTGCTGGTGCAAGAAATATTCGCGCTGCTGTTTGTCGATATCTACCCGGGCTTTTTGGGTAATTTCATTGCGCATGGAAAGCATTTGCTCTTCAAAGGACAAATGTTCCAAGACCATTTTGGCGCGCGTTTTCAAGTCCAATTCTTCCAGCATCAACTGTTTTTTCTCCACATCTGCATTCATGTTGGATGAGATGAAATTGATCAAAAACGTTGGACTCTCAATATTCTTGATGGCAAATGAAGCCTCCGACGGAATGTTGGGTGATTCCTTGATGATTTTCAAGGCCATATCTTTTACCGAAGCAAAAATGGCGTCAAATTCCAAGTCGTTTTCAACAGGTTTTACTTCAGGCAACAATTTCACACGGGCCTCTAAAAATGGTTCCGATTGAACAGCCTCTACCCACTCAAAGCGCTTTTTTCCTTGAATAATCACCGTTGTGCTGCCATCAGGCATTTTCAACACACGCAAAATTTCAGCTAATGTTCCGACTTTATTCAAATCGGCAAATTCTGGCGTTTCCTCGTTTTGGTCTTTCTGCGCAACAACACCAATAGACAATTTAGCCTTGTTGGCATGATTAATAAGTCGTATAGATTTATCGCGGCCAACGGTGATGGGCAAAACCACACCTGGGAAAAGCACGTTGTTTCTTAATGGCAAAATAGGAAGCAAATCAGGCATATCAGCTGATTCCATTTCGGCTTCGTCTTCATTTGTGATGAGCGGAATGAACTCCGACTCCCCTTCTATCAATGATGTAAAATCTAAAAATCCTTCTTCCATATTTGTTACTGTTGTTACTGTCATTGTGTCACGGATTTAGATGTTTACAATTTGTTAAAAGAACCAAATACATAATAAATCTTACAAATGACCTGAAAATCAAAGATGTATTTCCGCTTACTTCATAGAAAAGTCAAGAGTTGTGCCAATTCATAAACTCGGAAAAAATGGCTGCAATATACGTTCTATAACAAGAAAGCCATTCGTTCATTAAACAAAAACAATTTTTTTATTGTAAATTGCACCAAAATTTAAGTAACTGTCATGAAAAAAATATTTTCTATTCTAGCTATACTGCCTTTTTATTTGAGCGCTCAAATCTGTACTCCGAGTTCCAATGTTGTTTTGTTTACCAATTATGATGGCGGCATTCTCAATATCAATGTCGATGTGAATATTCCCAACTTGAAAATTGGCATTGTCAGTTATGAAGCCGTTCAAATTAATTTTAGCGGCCCCTTTGTAAACAACATCACCGAAGTGCGCTATGCAGGATACAACAACTCCAACAACAATTGTGGTCAATCGATTTTTGCTACTTCTTTTTCCGGACTTCCTGTAGGTGCGGTAAGTTCAATCACCTTTGCACCACCAGCACCTGTTAGCGACCCAAATGGCTATGGTTCAATCATCTGCGCTTATTCTTGCAATGCCAGCTCCAATCAAGGTGGATGCAACACAGTAGATCAAGTTGTGGCATATTTTTACCAAATTTTTAATGTAAATGCACTTTATTCACACACCATACAATACGGTTGCTGGACAGGCACGCAAAACATAAGCGCAGGAGGGAATTGTTGCCCCGCAGCGCCACCTGCGCCAATTACAAACACCATTTCAGGTGTAAACAACAACTGTGCAGGCTTTTGTAATGGAAGCGCTACTGTAGTACCGAGCGGTGGAGCAAGTCCTTATTCCTATGCATGGAGTGCGAATGCCAACAACGCAACTACAGCGACTGTAAATAATTTATGTGCTGGAAATTATTCCGTAACGGTTACAGACGCACTTGGTTCACAATCCACTTCCAACATTACGATTACTGCTCCGAGCGCTTTATTTGTAACAGAAAACATTACCAATGCTTTGTGTAATGGACAAACTGGAAGTGTATCGCTTGATATAACTGGAGGTGTTCCACCCTATTCCACAAATTGGAACGGTGTCAATCCTTTGCAGGTGCCTGCTGGAACCTACAGTGTTGTAGTTACTGATGCCAATTCCTGTCAAAACTCTTTCAATTATACCATCGATGAACCAAGCGCCATTACTGGAACATTCACAATCAACCCCAATGTTGGCAACTGCAATGGAAGCATGACGATAGCAGCCCAAGGCGGAAATCCACCCTATACTTTCAATTGGAGTGGTTTTTTTGAACCCTCTGCCACTTTAAGTGCCTTGTGCGGTGCCGAATATTGCGTTGAAGTCACCGACGCTAGCGGATGCAAAGCAGAGTTTTGCGCGGTGGTTCCAAATCTCGTTGGTATAGAACAACACGTTTCAAACCAATATAAGTACAGCATAGCGCCAAATCCATCAACAGAAAGCACCACTTTAACAATTGAAAGCGCTATTCAACAGCCACTTAGCATTAGTGTTGTTGACGCGTCGGGTAGAGAAATTTACACGAAAACTGTTCAAGTTGGCGAGTCGGGTCTAACAGAAATCAACATCGATGCGCCGAGCGGTTTTTATTTTATCAATATCATCACCGAAGCAGGAGAAATTGAAACTTTGAAATGGGTGAGGTATTGAAAGATTTGAGATTTGAGATTGAAAAATTCGAGATTGGAAATTCGAGATTAGCTTCTGATAGAAAGTCAAATCTCGAATTTCAAATTATTCAATCTCAAATTTCTAACAAAAAAAGCCACCTCTTTCGAAGCAGCTTTTCTTTTATATTTCTAGCGTATCTTAATAACGATAGTGCTCTGGCTTGAATGGGCCTTCAACAGCAACACCGATATATTCGGCTTGGTCTGGGCGAAGTGTTTCCAATTCTACACCAATTTTAGCCAAATGCAAACGCGCCACTTTTTCATCCAAATGTTTTGGAAGCATGTACACGTCGTTTTCGTATTTGTCGCTGTTGTTCCACAATTCGATTTGCGCCAAAGTTTGGTTGGTAAATGAATTCGACATCACGAATGATGGGTGACCCGTTGCACAACCTAAGTTTACCAAACGACCTTCAGCCAACAAAATGATTTCTTTTCCACCCAACTCATACAAGTCAACCTGTGGTTTGATTTCAGTTTTGTTTTGTGCGTTTTTGTTCAACCAAGCCACGTCTATTTCGTTGTCGAAGTGTCCGATGTTACATACAATCGTTTTGTCTTTCATTGCTTTGAAATGACGCTCTTGAACGATGTCTTTGTTTCCTGTTGTGGTAACCACGATGTCCACATTGTGAACCACAGAATCCAAACGCTTCACTTCAAAACCATCCATCGCCGCTTGTAAAGCACAAATCGGGTCAATTTCTGTAACGATTACACGAGCACCAGCACCGCGCAATGAAGCAGCAGAACCTTTACCCACGTCGCCATAACCACAAACAACAGCTACTTTTCCAGCCATCATGGTATCAGTAGCTCTGCGGATAGAATCCACCAAAGACTCTTTACAACCGTATTTGTTATCAAATTTCGATTTGGTAACAGAGTCATTTACGTTGATTGCTGGCATCACCAAAGTGCCGTTTTTCACACGCTCATACAAACGGTGAACACCAGTAGTTGTCTCTTCCGACAAACCTTTGATGTCTTTTGTTAATTCAGGATAACGGTCAAAAACCATATTGGTCAAATCGCCACCATCATCCAAAATCATATTCAATGGCTTTCCGCCTTCAAAAGCGAAAATGGTTTGCTCGATACACCAGTCAAACTCTTCTTCGTTCATGCCTTTCCAAGCGTAAACTGGAATTCCAGCGGCAGCAATTGCAGCAGCAGCATGGTCTTGCGTTGAGAAAATATTACAAGACGACCAAGTAACCTCGGCGCCCAATTCAATCAATGTTTCAATCAAAACCGCAGTTTGAATGGTCATGTGCAAACATCCTGCGATGCGCGCACCTGCCAAAGGCTTTGATGCACCGTATTCTTCACGGAGCGCCATCAAACCTGGCATTTCGGCTTCCGCCAATCTAATTTCTTTTCTTCCAAAATCGGCGAGAGCAATGTCTTTCACCTTGTAGGACAATTTTTCTTGTGTACTGTTCATCTAAATTTATTTAAGCGTGCAAAATTACGACTATTTTTTGGAAGATAACAAGTTTAAGTGCTGGATTGTTTTCTAGCGGTTGGGGGTTGGCTATTAGTGGTTAGCGATTGGCTAGCGGTACTTTGTTAAAAGCCAGTAGCCAGCAGCTTGCCCATCTAAATCATCCCACTCGCTTTCACCTCCAAATATTTATTCATTACGTTTATGCTGAGTTGTTCGGGGCTGGTGAGGAGAGAAAGTATGCCTTGTTGTGCTAATTCACGTGCCATCAAACGTTTGTCGTATTCCATTTTTCCAGCCAATATTTTTTCTGCGAACTCATCAGTAGAACTAGCTTTTTGTGAGGCCAATTCTTCAATTTCTTCATTTTTGAAAAACACCACCAACAAAAGATGCTGCTTATTGAGCCCCACCAAAAATGGCAAATTTCTTTTCAAGCCATCCATCGATTCAAAATTGGTAAATAAAACCAACAAGGACCTGTGCGCAATGCGGCGTTTCAATTGGGCGTATAAGGTTGAAAAACTAGATTCTTCAAAATTTGTTTCAATATTATAGAGTCCTTCCATGATTTTTTGAAGTTGCATAGGACGCTTTTCAGCAATGACGAGATTGTCTATTTTTTTGCCAAAAGTAAACATGCCTGCACGGTCGTATTTGGCTAAGGTCAGCGAAAGCATCATCAATGAGGCATTGACAGAATAATCCAACAAAGACAAGCCATTGAAAGGCATTTCCATCGTTCTACCGGTGTCGATAGCAACATAAATGTCCTGCGATTTTTCGTCTTGATATTGGTTCACCATCAACTGGCCTCGCTTGGCAGAAGATTTCCAATTGATGGTACGAATGTCGTCGCCGAGCACATATTCCTTGATTTGTTCAAATTCCATGGTGCTGCCAATCCGACGAAGTTTGCGCGATCCCATAATGACTTGTTCGTTAGCAATGGCTCTGATATCCATATTTCGCAAAGCCAAAAACGCAGGATAACATTTCGTTGTTTGTTTGTTAACGCTGCTGAATCGGCGCTGCACCAAGCCTAGCATCGTGCTGGCAAAAACGTGCACCATGCCAAATTCATACACGCCGCGCACAAAAGGACGCACAATGTAATGAAAACGATTGTTGGAGCCTGGGTTCAAACTCATTTCATGTCCAAAATCTCGGCTTTGAAACTGTATAGGCAATTCATCAATAATCCGCGTGTATAGTTTCCATTTGAATTCATTTTCGAGATGCAAAAAGACATGATTATCGTCGCCATTGGAAAGCTTATCCGGCAAAATTCGGGATACTACAACTTTTCGCCTGGTAAAAAACAGCATGGCAATCTCAACACCTGTGAAAAACAGAATTAAATAAAAAGCATACCAAGCCAAATCATAAAGCGCTTCCATAACATAAGCAAAAGCAAACAGAGCGGCGACCCCCAAAAGGAGGAAAAAGAAACGTTTGGTGAGAAACAACTGTTCGAAGAATTGCTTAATAATCATAGATGCTTATCTCGGTATTTCGATGGATTCAATGATTTGTTCAATTACATTCTCTGCGCTCAAACCTTCCATTTCACGTTCGGGAGAAACCACAATACGGTGATTCAAAATACTTGCTGCCGCAGCCTTGATATCGTCTGGCGTAGCAAAATCTCGACCTGCCAAAGCTGCATATCCTTTTGAGGCCAATAACATGGCGATGGATGCACGCGGAGAAGCCCCCAAATAAATCAAATGATGCTCTCTTGTTTTACAAACAATTTCAGCAATATAGGTCAAAAGTTCTTCTTTTACCGCTACTTGTCGCACAATCGACTGATATTTAAGCAAATCTGCCGTTGAAAGCACTTTCTGAACGGCGTCTATCTTGTTTTCATTGATGATGGCATGTTCGCGTCTGATAATTTCAACCTCTTGTGTTTTTGTTGGATATCCCACTTTGATTTTAAACAAAAATCGATCAAGTTGCGCCTCTGGCAATCGATAAGTTCCCTCGTGTTCGATTGGATTTTGAGTAGCGATTACAACAAAGGGTTCTTGCATGGAATAGCGCACGCCATCCACAGTAATTTGTCGTTCCTCCATTACCTCAAACAAGGCGGCTTGTGTTTTGGCAGGCGAACGGTTAATCTCGTCAATCAGCACAAAATTGGAAAAAATCGGTCCTTTTTTGAATTCAAAAGCAGCTTTTGATGTATCAAATATGGATGTTCCAATGATATCTGAAGGCATCAAATCGGGTGTAAACTGAATGCGACTAAAATCCATATCCAAACAGCGGGCAAGCAATCTGGCCGTAATGGTTTTTGCCACACCGGGCACCCCTTCAATGAGCACATGGCCCTTGGTCAACAAAGCCACCAAAAGTTGATCCACCATTTCGTGTTGCCCCACAATTACTTTCCCTACTTCGAGTCTGATCCGCTCCATGGCGTGACGCAATGCTGTCAAATCCAACTGACTCTCGAAATTAAAATTTTGTTCTTCCATATTCATCTATTTATTTCAAATTCAATTTATTCACTATTTTTTTCAACTCCTCAAAATCGAAATCAAAAGCCACAGTAAGGGACTTTTGTTTTTTTAAATACCGCACAAATTCCTGAGCAGCATAAATGTTACAATTGGTTGCGTTGTGCATTTTTTCTGCAAAAGAATCATCTATTTGAGATGTATCGATGCGATGCTCGTTGCGCAATTTATCCAAAATCAGCAAGATTTGCGTTTCAATCAAGCCGTGGTAATTTTTCTCTAAGAGATGAAATTGTGACATGCGCTTGGTATAATCAACGCTGTAGTTTCGTTTTGCTTGAATCAAAGGGATGATGCGTTGTACTCTTTTGGCCTTCATCAACACAAAAAGTAAGGCAATCAACCACAATAGATACCAAGCAGCTTTTAGTGCTGGCTGACTCATCACATAGCTCAAAAGAGAATACTCTTCCTCACTTTTGTCGCGCTTGTAGTTGTTGAACCACAGTATTTTATTAGAATGGAGCTGCGACAAAACGCCCGCTACGTATTCAGCATTTTGCATGTTCAGAAACGAATAGTTGCTAAACATTTCAGGTGTAGCATGCACAAAAACAAGTCCATCACCATATCGATATGCAAAGAAATTACAGTACTTTTTTGCTTCTTCTCCGGGCAGTTCGATGTAACCCAGGGGCACAATCCAATCTTCATCGGGCAGCACAAAATATTCCTCATGCACCACCAAATCCATGTTGTATTTCTTATGCGATGATACCAAACTGTATTTGGCCAATGAGCTGCCCACTGTCAAATGCTCCATGGCAACATCAATACCTTGCAACCAATCGTCTGGCATATTATTGACAGAAATAAAAGATTGGTGTCCATACGCCACAAAATCATCCAAAATCATGGCTATGGTTGATGAATACAAATTGGCTTGGTCGTCTACGTAAAAAAAGGTGTTGTTTTTAAAATCAGACATCGCGTATTCAAGCTCGTATGCATTCTCATTGATGTAGTCGCGCACCTTTTTATTTACTTTTTCTACTTGGTTAAAGCCATTATTCATGTCCTCAATTTCCTGCGCAAGGATATACAGACCAAAGGGTGATTTTTTATTGGTACGGTAATTTTTACTCCAATCTACTGGTGGTTTAGCAGAATCACAAGCCGACAAACCGAGCAGCAAAAAGGTCGATAGCAAAACGAAGCGATATGTAGTCAAGCCCCGCATCATCTGTGTAATTTGTTTTTAAAATTCAATGCCGCTTGTTTGAATTGTTCATCAGTCAAATCATGATCGCCATACCAGCAATAATCGAAAATTCGGCTCAATATTTCAAATTCATTGCGGATGTCACTTGACTCAATTTCGTAGCGGTATTCCCGATTGGTTTTATCTGGATGAAATTCAATGATTTTCTCTCTATTGAGTCTTTGCAAATAGGCCAAGAAATAATAGCGAATCGCCAATTTAAATTCACCCGCTTGCTCGGCTTGTCTAATCAAAGTGAAATAGTCAATTTCGCTGAAATTCAACGTTTCATCTACAATCTCACACATGCCTTTTTGCTTTTTACCCTTGCGAGAAATTCCGCCTTCAGAGACCAAAGCATAGATGACCAGCACTACAACAATCACGATAACCACAATGCCGAGGTAAAACAACACCGTTCCGATTAAATTCATCAGTCCATAGTTGGGTTGAGGAATATTGACTTCTTCGGTGTAATCGAAGTCTTTCGATTTATAGCGCGATTTCAAATTGGGTTTGAATGAGCGATTGGTGCGTTGATTTTCAACCAATTCACGAGCAGGCTGAATTTCGTCTTCCAGTTGCACGGTTGAGAAATCCGAATAATCATCTTCCCATTCATCTTGCGCAGTAGACACAAAAGCCAATCCCAGCATGAGGGCTAATATGAAGCCGATTTTTTTCAATTCTCTTGTAAAAATTGTGTTTTAGAAAATACCAATCGCGGATATATGAGATAATAAAACGTGATAAAACCTAAGGTAAGAATGATGATAAAAAAGGCCCAAAACATACCCATTTCTAGTGCAAAACGGGTCACATATCCCTCTAAAAATGCAGCCATTATGGTGAATGGAATGGTGCTGAGGTAAACTTTAAACGTGTTTTTGAAACCAATTTTGAAGGATTGCTTGCGCGAATAGGTGCCCGGAAACATGAAACTCGCTGCCAGAGCAAAACCCATTGCCGCTTCTATGACCATACCGAAAATTTCCATCGAACCATGTATCCAAATGCCCTGAACACTTTTTAACAATACTTCCCTGATGTAAAACATGGTTTGAAAAGCGCCCAACATCATGGCATTGCTGAAGAGAATATAAAATGTGCCCAAACCGAATAGCATGCCCGCGAAATACATATAAGCACCCACACGTAAATTGTTGAAAGCAATACCTATAAAACTGCCCCAATCACTACCTGATTTATAGATGCTCACCGGATTGCCATTTTCGATATTTTCAATAGTTTTGTCTACATATTCATCGCCCAAAACATACCGGATAAACTCCTCATCTTTAATAGCAGACAATACGCCAATAGCCGCAATAACAAAGAAAACGGCAAAGGTGAAATAGATGGTTTTGCGATATCTGTAGGCAATCAAAGGCACCTCACGGGAGAAAAAAGTAACAATCCGAGAAAAATCGTGGCGCTTCTTTCTGTAAATTTTGAGATGGATGTTCGAACTTAAATAATTCAAATAATAGACCAACTTACTTTTTGGATAATAGGTGCGGGCAAATGACAAATCATTCAGCAGTTTATTGTAAATGTCGACCAATTGGTCAGGATTGGCACTTGATTTTCCATTCACGATTTGCTCAACATTGAGCCAATATTGTTTATTTTGTGCAATAAAAGCAACTTCTCTCATCGGGATGCTAAAATATATAATATGCAACAAGTAGCAATACATACACCACAAAATGTTGAAATTGGATTCGTAACTGCCGATGTGGGTAAGAGAATTTTTGCGCGAATAATCGATCTTATCTTGGCTTTTTTTCTTGGACTTGGGCTACTATTTATCTATGGAAGATATGTGGAACCTCATTTTTATTTTGCAGATTCTTGGTCACAAACGGCATTAGAACAATTGTTTCTTTTACCCGCATACACGTATGATTTATGGTTTGAAGTTCTCACCAACGGAAAATCGCCCGGCAAAATGCTCAAAAAATTACGCGTGATGCGGCTCGATGGACATCCTTATTCTTGGGAAAATGCGCTTGCCAGATGGTTGTTCGTAATCATCGATTGGTTTCCGACTATGGGCATCACAGGTTTTATTGCCATTTCATCAACCAAAAACGCCCAACGTCTCGGTGATTTGGCAGCGGGTACCGTTGTAGTTTCAATAAGTAAAGAAATCGGAATTGAACAAACCATTTTACTCGAATTGAAACAAGGATACGTTCCGAAATACGCGCAAGTTGTTCGCCTTTCAGACAACGATATGAGAATAATCAAGGACTCTTTCGAACTCGCATTGAGCGGCGGAAATAAACAAACCATTAAAAAATTGCGCAATAAAATAGAAGAGGTCACAGAAATCAAAGACCCAGAAACCGATGATAACACATTCATTTACAGTGTAATGAAAGATTTTAATTATTTTACAAACAAATAAATGAATTATGCCTGCATATAATGTTAAAAAAAATTGTATTACATTCGCAGAATGAGAGATCTGATTATAGAAGCATACAAGCAGTCTAACATGTTTGGAAATAGCTTGGGCATGGTTCTAAAATCAGCGAGCAAGGATGGTGTTCACTATCAATTGGTGATCGATAAAAATCATATGGCTACACCTTCCAATGCACACGGTGGGGTGATTGCTAGTTTGATGGATGGAACTTTGGGTGTTGCAGCTTTGGCACATGCACTAGAACGAAACAATGTGGTGAGCACAATAGAATTTAAGGTAAACTTTATTGCACCTGTGTACAATAGCGATATTTTAGATGCCAAAGGTCATGTAGTACATTCAGGTAACCGAATCATGGTCTGCGAAGGCACCATCCACAACCACAAAGGTGAAATTGTTGCTAAAGGAACGGGCACATTCAATGCTTATCCAGTCGAAAAATCGGGATTGTTTTAAACACACATGGACATCAAGAATCTATCGCATGCCATTAAAAAGCAGCTGGGACCATTCACGTCTTGGTGGCGCATTTTAGCTGGCCCAGTGGCATTTATACTGACCAATCTTTATTTTCCTCATGCCGATTTTTTGGATTACCCACTACTCGGAAATGCGCTTTCAATAGCCGCATGGATGATTATATGGTGGATTTTAGAACCTATTCCAATATACGTCACGGCATTCTTACCGCTGATTTTGGGCAGCAATATGGGCTTAGGCACTTTGCCTGAAATATCATCTGAATACGGCAATGATATGGTGTTTCTTTTCCTGGGTGGATTTATGATTGCCCGCGCTATAGAAAAATATGACATCCACAAAAATATTGCTGCAAAAATTGTATCTCGAACGGGTTCAAGTCCACATGGTGTGCTGCTTGGTTTCATCATTGCTACAGCTTTTCTGAGCATGTGGTTGAGCAACACTGGAACAACTATTATGATGCTGCCTATGGCGCTAACAGTGCTCAAACCAATCCCAGAGGGCACTTTTAAAAATAAATACACCCTGGCTTTGCTTTTAGCAGTGGCTTTTTCTGCCAGCATTGGAGGTATTGCAACACTAATAGGTTCTCCTCCCAACGTAATGATGGCGGGAATTTTAGAAAATAAATTTGACATACAGGTCGATTTTGCAACTTGGTCATTATTTGGCGTGCCCATTGCAGCCATTTTACTCTTCGGGATGTATATCTACTTTAAGAAGTTCTTAATCAAAGACCCGCAAAACGTTGCTATTCAAGTAGATGCTGTGTCTATCTGGACCAAAAACCAACGCCGGGTTTTACTCGTTTTTCTTTGCACTGTGCTTTTCTGGACATTTAAACCTCTTATCAATAAATTCACTGGAATTCCGCTTAGCGACCCTCAAATAGCCTTGATAGCCACGCTTTTGCTCTTTATAATTCCAAAAAACAACAGCAAAGAAACATTGCTTTTATGGAACGATACCAAAGAAACACCTTGGGGTATCCTCTTCCTTTTTGGTGGTGGTTTGGCATTGGCGAAAATTTTGAACAACGGCGGTGTTTTAGATTTTTTCGCAGAACAAATTGAAAAATCTGGGTTCAACAACTTCTATCTGCTTCTGCTGATACTTGTAGTTTCCAGTATTTTCTTAACAGAGTTGATGAGTAATTTGGCACTCGTTACCATACTTGTGCCCATAGTAGCAAAAATAGCTGAATCCATGAATATGGACATTTT
>Ga0169931_10008068_pt1 | contig 15455 bp, 16 predicted proteins | sample Kivu_15m_20L_FD_129675 | JGI IMG/M metagenome (GOLD analysis project Ga0169931, IMG submission 129675) | Freshwater microbial communities from Lake Kivu, Western Province, Rwanda to study Microbial Dark Matter (Phase II) - Kivu_15m_20L... | ecosystem: Environmental > Aquatic > Freshwater > Lake... | reverse complement strand
TTGGGGATTGGGGATTGGGGATTGGGCCCAATCCCCAATCCCCAATCCCCAATCCCCAATCCCCATTTAAAAATTCAAGTTTAAACATTATCATTAAATAATTATAGAAATTTCTTATTAAATTCATTCTTAACTTGTTTTAAAAGAAATTTTATCAATTAATTTTAATTTTTATATTCTTAAGTATTTAATTTAGGAGATTATAAATCAATTTATTCTTCATGTAAATTAGGAGTTTTAGCATTTTTTTTTGAATTTTTTCTTGCCCATTTTTGATATAAATATACAATCAAAACAAATCCTACAAATAGGATAAATAGAATAGCCTGTATTTGATTCACGGTATCCATTTTACTGGCCATGTCTTTTTCAGAATATTTATTCTTAGATTTGTCATTAGCAACAGGTTTTTTATATTTAAACCATAGTGCATCTAATTTCTCAAATAGTAAAATAATTGATCTTGAATAATTTTTTGTCTTCATAGTTGCAACCACATCTGTAACTATAGAACTAATATTGTCCTTTGTTAAAATTTTTTTCAATTTATCTGAAGGTTTAATGATAACAATATTCTGCTTGAGTACCAAAATAATTGTCAAATATGAAGATTTTCTATTTTCAGCATTTATGTCTGTATTCTTCTCGATTTCCATTATAAGTTCATCTGCATATTTTGAATGAGTATATGCGTATTTATCTGGAATCCTAGGAATAACAAAAACATTAACATCCACTTTATCAAAAATTTTATTAGTTTTGAGATAATTGTTGTGAATCTTTGCTGTAAAATTTTCTTCTTCGACTAAAAAAGATTCTGGGTCAACCAGAGAATTCCAATTCTTCATCTCCTTTGATAATTCCTCTGGTGTCCATATTTTACAGAATATTAGAGTATTGAGGCTTAAGATTAGTATTAAAACAAATATAAATTTATTCCTTTCAATAAAACATTTCATTACTGAAATAAAAATAAAATAAATTATCTAATTTTTATTTAAGCATAACAGCGTTGACATATATATTTTTATTTGAAAATAATTGATTTATATTTGAATAAACTCAGACAATACTAATTAAAATATATTCAAATAATTTGTTAAGAATCCATCAATTGTAAGTTATCTAATTTCGGCTTCAAAACAGCCAATGATATCATAATAGCTTCTTCTGTTCTGATTGTTCTTAAGCCCTGTCCAATACATGTGTTCAAATTAAGATTAAAAATATTATCGGGATTGCTCTCTTTATAAGCTTCATCGGATTCAAGAATTCCTTCAATACCTTGTAAGCCTCCAAAAAGAATTAAGCAATGATTAAAGTTTTTGAATTTACGATAATCAGCCTCTTCATAATTTTGACCTTTATCAGATGTACCAATAATCAAATCATATCCTTCCTCATAAAAGGAATTTTCGAATACTTCATTAAAATTTTCTACAACTCTAACGACATAACCCCAGTATAACCCACATTTCTCTTTTGGTTCAGTCATACTGACGACTTCTCCATTGTAAAATTTCAATTTAGGGTCGAAATCTTTTTCCTTCAATTTTATTGTTAATCTAGTTTTTTCTTCCAATTTCTTATCAATTTTGCAATCTTTATACAATCCTATATTAACCCAAGAGCCTTCGTTGTCTTTTACAGGACGATTAAGAACAACTCCCTCCCTATATGGACACCACTGATCTATTCTTAAATGGTGTGAGGATTCTAAAGGGTTCATAATTCCAGAAGCCATCAAGTCCTCACTTTTGGGGAATAAAAATTTTCTGAGATATTGGGGTGTTTCTAAGTATTGCAAATTCGACACGAAAAAATTTACATAATCTTTTTCTGATTTTTTATTAAGGACATCGTGGAATATTATGATTTCCTCCACTTTGAATATACCTGCTGTTCTTGCTATTTGGCCTACTAAGTATGTTTTTAATTCTTTAGACTACTTTTTTTAAAAACAAAAAAATTTTACCTGAGCATTATCAACAATCGAACTAGGAATAAGTATAGAGATAGTGTAATTATTTAATTTATTATTTTGTTTTTTAGGTTTTTTCGAATCTTTTGTTTCTTTAGTTTGATTTGCCCCTTTTTCTGCATTAAAAGTAGTCGTATCATCTCGTTCTTTCTTTTTCGATAACATTTTGAATTTGAATATTAAATAAAAATTAAATTATTTTTATTTAATGAAAAAATTAAATTAAAAAATTATTTCAATAGACACTACTTATATACTAAAAGTTAAATAAAATAAATTTTTTTTATAAAATAAATATTTCTGTCTAAATTTTCTATCTATTATGAGTCTATTTCTAAAAGGTTAACTCATTATTTTAGCTAATGTACTACATTTACGAATTGTATATGTTTTGATGTGTGTATTTATCATACATAATATACTCTAATCATTCTATGTTGCATTTATCTTCATAAAATGAAGTTTTGAATGTTGATTCCTTGTATATGAAACACTTTCCACTTTCTCATTCAAAAAGTGTAAAATAATTAAGAATATTCTTGGTGATATCATAATGATTATATTAATTGAATTTATTTATATTTAAAATGTTTTTCTCTAGATTCAAGGTTTGTCTCGGACTTTTGTGGAGGATCTACATGTTATTAATAAAATGTCATTGATGATAGTTTTGAATTAAGAAAAGAAGTTTAAAATTAAGAAAGAAAAAGATAAAGAATTGAGAAAGCAAAAAAAGCAATCAGTAATAAATTATTCTTAAATAGGGATTAAATGATATAGATAATTTCACTTACATTTTTTGTGGATGTTCGAACTGTAAACATTACCCTCATTAAAAGAGGAAGTTTTATTTCTCTCGTTAAATTTTTTCATGTAGAGACTACCTTTGTATTTTTCTACAATAAATAAGATATATAAATACGTGAAGAATCAAAGCTTGAAGATGAAGACCTTGATGATGAACAAAAAGTCTTTGATGTCCTATTTTTCTCTCTGTAATTTATTTTGTCATAATTATCTTTGTAATCTCTGTAATCTTTATTATAAGGATATCTATTAGGGTGGCTTCCTTCTTTGATCTCTCTATATTCTTTATACGCCCTATGTTTGTGACTATATTCTCTTTTGAAATAATTTTGTTCATCCTCCTTAGAATGGTTGGGTCTTGGATTGTAATTTCGATATTCTTGATTCTTTTCTTTCCTTGAATCTCTCGAACGTGAACGTTTTTTGTTTATATATTTTTTATAATTATCTTCTGAATAAATTTGCAGTTTATTTCTATCCAGAGGTTTTGATTTATCTTTTTCACAAGGTGACGACATAATTTGTCCTGGTTCTTCAGCATTTTCTATAACTACTACACTATCAGATGTAGTTGGAATTCTAATATCTGGTTCTGGTGGTTGTGTTAAAGGAAGAGGAGGAAGTTTCTCTTCTATCGGAGGAGGAATTACATTTTGAAAAATCTTGTTTAAATCATCCATTAAATCAGCTACCTTCTGTAAGTTATCCGGGTGGTTTCCTTTTACATCTTGTTCAGTAGATTGATATGTATCATACACTATGTTAGCTGTTTCTATGTTTGTTGATTCTGATAAATCTATCGTCTCTATATTTTTGTTCAGATGGTCATAGGCTCTAAGATTGTCATCATAATATTCTAGATTCCTGCTAGTGTTTGGATATATTTTTATATCATAGGCAGTTTGTTGTTTGTTATAATAGTTATTATTATTTGATTTGAAGTTAGGATTTTTGTTTAGGAATTTATTTTTTTGGGGATGGATCATATTGTAATTATCTGACTTGTAAGAATTCTCAAGATAATTTTGGGAATTGTAATTTTGTTCTTCTTCTATTATTTCGCTTTGAGATGTAATTGATTTAAAATCGAATTTCAACCTCTGATAATTATTACTCATAATATTATAGCTATTCATCATACTTAAGGATTGATTTTGGGGGTTTTTACTATCTGTATCATTAACTATTACGTTTGTTCTGGATTTTTTATTTTTATCTCCATTTTTTCTTATTTCCTTAAATCTAGCGAAGGGATTACCCTGTCTTGGTTTTTCGTAAAAAAGTTTGTCTTTAAAATCATGCGTTATATATTCAATTTCTAGTGAATCTTCTGAATAATTTTCAACAATATATTTGGATTCATTATCATTATTTGTATTCCCTTCTATTTGGTTAAATTCCTGCGTAGGAATGATTCCGCCTTCATTTTTATTTATTATTGAATTTTGATTATTTTCAAGTGAATTTTCTTGAGGTATTGCTTGCTTTGGATTTTTACTCAGTAATTCTAGCACTTTTTCTAAATTTGCCATAACTTCTATAGTTTTATTATTTGTTGATTTTTTGACAATTTTTGAAGGATTATTTAAGTTTTGATTTTTAGCTTTGCTCTGTTCTTTATTAATAAAATTTGAATCACCCATGTTATCACATTTTTCTGGTGGGTTTGTATAATTATTGAATGGTAATTTTAATTGCAAATTTTGAAGGTTTTCGAAATTACTATCTTTATTATATTTTTCCACAACCACTGTATTATTTGATACTTGGGCTTCTTTAGTAGAACAATTTAGCTCATTTTCATTCAAACTTATCTCTTCAGTTTTTTCCTGTAATTTGTTAGATACCGGAATTGAAAGCATTGATAGTAAAGAAGTATACATGTCTTTGTCTTTGTTTTTATTAATAGTCTTATCGTTGACGGCTTTATCACTTTTTAAATTTTCATCAGATTTTTCAACTGGATCTGTTGAAATTTTGTTAGATTGATTTGAATTTTCTTTATTGAAATCCTTAATTCCGTTTGTGTCGGATTCTATTTTTGCTGAATGATTTTGAAGGGATTTTAACTTAGTCATGGGAATATGCAAATTAACTAAGGTAAGGCTTTCTTTCGCAGCGTTATTAAAAACTAATCTAGAATTCACAAAAAATTTATGAAAATGACTTTTTTCAGAGTTTCTTCTAATCCTGCAGCACCTAGGGTGGATGTGAGCCTTGATTCTTTTATTTTTTACAACTTCTTTGTTATTAACTGCCACACATAACTTTTCGGCATCGTCCAAATCTTTAAGAATGGCTATAGAAGTATAGGATGTTTTAATCTTCATAGGGTACAAGACGTATAACACTCCATTCACATGATTCTCACAAAAACTCTTGACATTAGCTTGTGTACAGTTGTTAGGTAGATTTCGCAGAACTACTCCATACCAATTACATAAAGTTAAATCGAGAAGGTCATATGTTATATAGACATCGATTAGTCCTCCTTTTGAATTTTTTGTGGGAGCCAATTTCTTCTTATTAGGATTATCTAAGTATTTGAAAAATCTTTCACATTCTGAAAGTTTCTGAAAAATAACAAAAGCGAATGTAAAGTTTTTGTATTTAAGAATTTTAACTTCCTCTATTTTAGGTGTAATTTCTTCTTTTCTACAAATTAAATAAAATTAAATTAAAACTAAAAATTTACAAAAAACATGGGCAATCTTCGATAAACTGTTTCACATTTGCTGGTGTTATCCACTCTTCCAGATTCTGAAACAATAGTGCAGGTCTAGCCTCTTTGGGAAATTCTTCAAATTTTCTGACTGTCATAATAGTATTCAGATCTATCATAATATTCGCGACATCCCTTATACTTGCTTCGTTTATCTTTTCTTCTTCCATGTCGCTTTCTTCGTCAGAAGAACAAGGGTCAATGACAAATGCTGGGATGTGTCCATAATTTTTATTATATTTTTTTGATTTTAGCAGGCTGAGCCTTTCTTTTTTCTCATCTTGGAAATTTTCGTTGATCAAAGAATTATTTTTGAAGTAATCAACTACATTATTTATTTTTCTCTCTAGAAAACTGAAATCTAAAATAAAATATCTTATAAGGATTGCCTTTTTACCTTTATAGGGTGGATTCGAACTGGGATTAATATTTGCATGAGTAGATTTCATATTTAATTATAATAGAATTTAATAATTTGATTCAAATGTAATTTTAATTAATAAAAAAAATATATATGATAATAATGCTTTAATCTCTTAATTCTTTTATGTAAAGTATTACTTCCTTAGATCTAATATGGAAAAATAAGGAATTGGCCAACTTTTTAATTTTGAAATTTGCACATCGAAAAAATAAATAAGGATTATTCCTGATTGTTAAAATTCCAGAAGAATAATAAGCCATGTTAGTAAATAAGATTATAAAATTAGAATTTATGGTTATTTATTTAAAATTTAATTAATGCTATTAAATTTTAATTTTTACAAAAATGCAATTTACTAATGCAAAATCCGAACAGCCTTAACAATAATTTAACTGGCACATATCCAACATCAGATCCAAGAGAATCACGCTGGGGTCTAACAAGAAATGATCTTATTCATAAATTAATAGGGGTTCTGTTAATACTAGTAGCCTTAATTGTGTTTGTTTTATATACTATTTGGATTGTAATCTCAAAAGTCCAAAAATTCGACACACAAGAACATGGCTTGACAAATTTCATAATTAAAGACAGACATTACTGCCTAGCCATTCCTTTACTTATACCAGTTACATTTATCGTATTTTATTTAAGGTGGATTTCCTTTAATTATTTCAAATATTGCTAAAACTAAAAAATTCATGAAAATATATAAATAACAATTATAATACTATTTACATCGATATCAATTAATAATCTCCACACCTTATAATTATTATCAATCTTATTTATTTATAATTTAATTTCAGATTTCCCTTTAATACAAAAATTATATATATTTATAAAATATATTTTTATTAAAATGTAATTTATAATTTGGTCAATTCATGGAAATTAACAATAAATTTAATATATTCCGCAAGTTAAAAGATAAATCCAATCTAAAATTTGATTACGAAATCAATGATGCAACACTTGTAGAAGACGAAAACGGGATTGTCGAGAGTATTCGAATTTATGGAAAATCAATATACAACAACTATAGTATAATAAATATTATAAAAACTAAAAGATGAAATCTATTTTAAATCGTTTTGGGACTCTTTGGAAATAACACAACAAAACAACGAATTTGAGATAAAAAAGGCGAAATCAAATTTTCTAAAGCGCCTTGTTTCGAAGAAAAAATTGAGATTTGAGAACGAATATTTTGATTTAGATCTGTCATATATAACTAGGAGAGTAATAGCGATGGGTTATCCTAGTACAGGATGTGAGTCGATCTATAGAAATTCATTAAGCGAGGTATTAAATTTTATGGGATTGTACCATAAGGATGTAAAAGTAGGGAATATATTTATTTATTTATTTAGATATACAATTTATGTCTCGAGAAAAATAGAATATATTCTAAAGACAGATTCCCTAAATATTCTTTAGCGATTTTTCCCTTTAGCGACCATAATCCTTGTCCAATCAAGCTAATGCTAGATTTCTGTGTTGATATAGTCCTATATTTGCTAAAACAGCCAGAGGGAGTTGTTGCTATACACTGTAAGGCAGGCAAGGGACGAACTGGAGTTATGATAATATGTTATCTTGTATTTTCTGGATTATGCAAAGATTCTAATGATGCGATCTATCATTATTCTAAAATGCGAACTAAAGACTGCAAGGTAATTGATTAATTTTTCTTATATTTATTCTTGTTATATATAGGGTGTTACAATTGCATCTCAAATAAGGTACATTAAATATTTCGAGGCCTTCCTAGCGACAAATTTTACTGAGCCTTATTATCTTATGATTCCTCAGATAATAAGATATTACATAAATCCAGATACTACAAACATAATTCAGAACTACCTAACAGACGATAGTTATTTCAAAACCAAAAATAATTTTGTATTGAATTATATCAGAATTGGACCCTTCACTTCAGCCAGGATGTTGAAGATTCAACTGAGTTCCTTAGTACAAAAAGATCTTGAATTTCCTAATAGAGAACTTCAAATCCAAAAAGAATCAGAAGATAGATACTACTTTTTATGTAAATTTCATTCTTCAGAATCTATTAATTTTGATATTTGCATAAAAGTGCAAGATGTCGGATTAAAGTTTTATTGCTGGGTTAATTTGTGGTATTCCTGTCTAGAATTGATTTCACATTATATTTTACACAAAAAACTATTTTTGAAGAATGAATCAACCCATTTATTTGACTATGATATTAGTAACATCAATAAAGGCAAAGGTAATAAACCAGATTTCAAACAAATGCAAAACATTTTTTACGACGTCTCGTCTAACACCAAAGAGGATGAAACAGAAGATGATTCATATAACAATACAATAAGAGAGATTGTGATCAAGAATCAAATCGAGTCTTTTCACTATAAAAATTCAAGTTGCCCCTTCAGTCTTCCTAAAGCTTCTAAACCAGGTCATAGACGAAGAGTTAAATCATCTGATAGATGCCTAAGCGTTCTACAATTGATAGATGATTTAAGCAACGATCCAGATTTGAACACATTAATTTCTGGTTTAAACGCAAAAGCGATGGAAAGGAATACCGGAGTATTCGATAAAGATTCAATGTCTATTTCATTGCATTCACAAGATTTGGATAAATTCGTCAAAGCTAAGGAAATGCCATCAGATTTTTGTCTTGTTTTAAATTTTTCACTAAAAGTTTAAAAATATTTTTATTAAGTCTTATTTATATAAAAGAGTGTAATAATTAAGAAAAAATTACTTTAAATAATTGGGTATATTATAGCTTATATTTAAAAATTAAAACTAATATGATTAATCTTAAATAGTTCAATCATTTTACAAAATATCATTTCCTGTTTAGATTTCTTAACTTTCACTGATGATATTTAACAACCAATTTAATATATAATAGTAATAAAATTGAGAGAGACTTTTTTATAACATTTTAAAATTATATACTAGAACGAAAAATGTCGAAATTCATTCAACCATTAAATAAAAAGAAAATTTTCTTAATTTCATTTATGAAGAGTTTCAGAATTATCTAAAATTAATAAAGATAATTATATATCTTACATGTAAGCTGCATATTTTTGTTGCTAAGATATTTGTCCATTAACGACACAGGTTTATTACTTTGTTTTATTTTATTTACAAAATTATCCCAAAATTGATTCCAAGAATCAACCAGAAAATTACTATTATCGTTAGTTTGATTGATGTATGTATTAAAATAGAAATAATTTAAGAAATTCATTTTTAATTGCTCTATTTCGTTCTGTGGCTCATTCATTTCTTGCGGAAAAATAAAAACTTTATCAAGTTTAGCCTCATTAAAAAGAATATCAGCTGTATCATCATACTTTTTTTGTTTAAGGTAGAAATATATCGTAAGCATTAAAAAGTAAGAATTTTGGTCAAAATTTTTCTCTTTTAAAATCTTTTCTAAATTGAAAGGGAATTGGGTTAATGGATCATTCTTTTGGTTCATCGAAATCAAATTAATTAAAATATAATTAAATAAATATAAATTAATAAATAAATAATTTAATTTTTTATATCACAAATATTGATGGAGAAAAAGTAAGGAAAATTTTTTTTACATATTAGAATAATTGAAGAAGTTGTGATTAAAAGAAAGAAAGATTTAATCAACAAAGAAAAAATTTCTCAAAAGATAAAAAATGATTTGCTTAATAAAAAGAAGAGAAGAGAACAAGAAGAAAAATATTTAACAGCCCAAAAGGTAGTCAAAGATTACAGAGAAAGGCAGAAATCTCATTCGGCATTTAAGAGAAAAGTATACAAGAACAAAATTGTAACGAATAACTTTTATGATAAGAGTAGAGAAGGAAAACCTATCATAGTTATAAGAATCTCTGGGTAAGAATAAAATTTATAAAACGAATTAACTACTTAGATACATCGAAAGAATCGCAGAGGAAATTAAAACAATTTTAATTAAGTTAAAATTAAAGAAATTGTACTCAGCTATCATCATGAAATACGACAAAGAAACTTTTGAACTTTTGAATTTAATTGATGCCTATGTCACTTGGGGGTAAATAAATATTTAAATCTATATTATTCTAGATATATCAACAAAAAAAACATTTCTGATCTAATCCATAAGAGAGGCAGCTTCCGTGATGAGAATGGAGCAGCTGTTCAACTACAAAATGATTTCATAGAAAATAGCCTTGGAAAATTCAATATCATATGTATTGAAGATATTGTCCACGAAATGACTGTCTGTGGAAAGAATTTTGCTGAAGTCGCGAATTTCCTTGGGTTTTTCTTGTTATCTCCTACTGAGGAAGTCAAAGAAAAAATTCAAATTCCTTTCTATAAAGGAGGGTCACAAGGATTCAGAGGGGATAACATGAACGATCTTTTAAAGAAAATGATTTAATTCCATAAAATCCAAAGGTTTTATTTTATTGAATTATAAGATAAAATATAAATTTAAATGTTGAATTTTGAAAATTTAATTTATTATTAAATTAAGTTTATTAAGAAATGATATTAATTTAGGATTATATATAATGTTATAAATTTTGTATTATTATGTTTTATTTTTATAGAAGAATGCTTGGGATTATGAATTCATTTTAAATAGATTAATTTAAGTATTTTAAGGTCTCTACATTTGAGACTGAGAATAAATTCTTCTCCCTTGACATTTTAGTAAAAAAGGAATTCGTCCTGGGTTCTTGGACTTCCACCCCTAAAACTTTTTGCTCAAGTTTCCACATTTTTTTAAAATCTTGGGGTGTGCTACCTAAAAATCCTGTATTGATTTCATCTAAAACTCCTATGCTTGCCCAATTCGGTAAACTAGATGAATGGTAAATATCTGTGAAAAGATTATCTCCTACGTAAATGAATTTTAAATCTTCCTTTTGAATTGTCTGTCTAAAGAACTCTTCAACAATATGATAGGATCCTTGAATAATAGTTTTCTCTTTTTTTAATCTATCAAAAGTTGGCTGTTCTTTTAAATTTTCTTCTGTGACCGCATCCCCTTTATGATCTTTTTTACTCAAATCAGGAAAATAGGCGTTGGCTTTATTGTCGGAGTAAAAAAAAGTAGGCTTTTGTGAGTAGTAAACTGCTAAATCAAAGTAATCTAAATAATCATCTCCTATCGTGGTTTTCAATATCACATCAGCAAATTCAAAAAATGAATTTGTGGCGAAGAATACTTTAATACCTTTTTTTCTTAAGTGAATGAGCATTTCTTTAGCTGAATAATCTAATAAATACTTCTTAGGATTTTTTTCGAATTCATTGAAGAAGTACCCGTTAGATTCCCTCATGTTCATAATCCTGTTGTCTTTTGCATCAAATAGATTATAATTAAACATAGCTGCTTCCAATATATCTTCGAATATTCTTCTATACGGTTCAGGTTCGTTAATTTTAAATGACCCGATATCTAAAAGATGAACACACATAAGGAAAATTGGAACAGCATGATATTCAAAATTGTTTAAGATTGAATGATAATTATTTCCTTTCGCGCTGTCCATATGAATTTCAGTGAATTCCTTTTCAGCACCATAAGTCCCCTCGATCTGCTCTTGAGTCATTTCATCGATTCCATGATACGCTTTTATTACAACTCTGTTTTCATCAATTTTTACAGCATTTCCATTAATAAAATCAATAACTACTTCGATTCCTGAAAATCTATGTACAAAATCATAATTGAATTTTCTATTTTTTTCCTTTTCTTCAAGATTGCATTTTGAATCTAAGTTTTCTTCATTAGGCGTAAATATCAAAATCTCTTTTGGGTAATTTTTTTGCTCTACTAAAAAACGAGCAAATGCATTGTACATCAATTGGGTAAATTCTTCGATTCTGTAAACTGCAAGAGTAAAATCCAAATCAAACCCGATTACATCAACCTTATTAAGGATATCTCTATCTATTTTATCTTTTATAAGATTTTTTTCATACAATTCATTTTCAAGGATGTCGAGTATTGCAGAGGTAGTATTATTTTCATTTTGATTTATATTGTTACCATTTACATTAGAAAATTTAGGGTTTGTATCTTCCATCATTTACGATAATAAAAATATATATTTGACTAAATATATTAGATTAACATTAAATTATTTAGTTAATTTTCTAGCTAAAAGAATATAATTCATAGAAAGGTCAGTTGTAAAATTCATATTACCTGTTAAGGGATTGTAACTGACACCAGTTAGGTCCTTCAAACAATAACCGTTCTCTTTAAGGATTGTAACCAAGTGATCTGGTTTTATAAATTTATTCCAATCATGAGTGCCTTCAGGAACTATTTTCAAAAGGTTTTCTGCCGTTATAATCATTCCGTAATAGGAAAATGTAGTTTTATTAATTGTCGAGATGAATAAATAACCACCATCCTTATTTAAATTGGATAGATCTTTGACGAACATACGTGGACATTTTACATGTTCAATTACTTCCATTGCGCAAACTACATCAAATTGTTTTATGAGTTTATCTGAATTTTTAGTTTCTTCAATATAATTATCAGAGCTTCCATTGTAATAATTTATTTTGGAAGTCATATACTTCGATTCTTCGCCTTCATAATTGTTTAAATGGCTAGAGGCGATTTTAAAACTGTTTGAATTTGAATCTATTCCAACTACCTGTGCCCCTAGTCTAGCTAGGGATTCGCACAATATTCCTCCTCCACACCCGACATCAAGCACTTTGATATTGTCGAACGGTAAAGAATTGTTTGATTTGTTGTCTAATTTAGAATATAGTAATCCTTCTTTATTTAAGTGTTGTTTTAAATATTTTATTCTTAAATCATTATAGGAGTGTAATGTTTGCATGGTTCCATTTACATCCCACCAGTCTTTTATTGATTTAAAAAAAGTGTCGTCCTTTTGATCTACGTGAATAGATGAAAAACACTTAATTCCAATTTTATTGATGTTACAAGCAAAATGTGTTTGATTTTTATAAATTGTGTGTAAATTTTTAATGTTTTTCATTTTTAATTTTTTAATTTTGTAAATATAACAATAATTACTAATTCTTATGATAATCATTAAATTATCACGTTGATGTTATAACATTTAAAGAGTAATTTTAATTTAAGACAATGATTTAGGTATGTTATATACAAGCTAAAAAAGGAATGGTAATTTTTATTTTAAATATGATTAGATTTTTGATTTAGGATTAAATCACAGTTTAATCTTCTATTAAATATAAATTTGTTTAAACTAAAATCAATTAAGTCGAAATTATAGATAAATCAAAAATGGAGAATGAATTATTGATCTACAAAACAGAAGTAAATGATTACAAACTATCCAATCCAAAAATCTTAAATCTTTTCATTTCCTGTTTAAAATCGACTCATCTCAAACAAGAAATTAAGAAGAAAAAAGATAAAAGACTAATGAATCTATTCTCAGTCAGAGTAAACAAATACGATGACAGCTCATCTCATTACAAAACAGACGACAAGTTCAAAAAAAGGAAAGCAGATGTAGCTAAGAATTTAAATAAAAAGAAGAGGACATACATAAACAAGGTCAAACGTGTTAACTACGAAAAATTAACAACAAAGAATTCAACAAAAAAATTTTATTCTAGTGCCGGAGTTGTTGAAGATTCAGAAAAGAAATTTAAGATAGATCGTAATTTAAATAATTTAAATAATCTAAATTTCAAAAAAACTAATTGTGAAGAAAACGAGTATGATTATGAAAATAATTCTGACTCTTCAATTTACACGAAAGAAAAATTTCTACATTCAAACGAAGAAGAATATAATTTTCAACAGCATCATGATAGAAAACCTTTATCAGTTGTGTCAAAAAGAAAAAATATTATAAACGAAAAATTCAAATATCTTAAAAGTAAATTCCATAAGCAGATAGACAAAACTAAAGCAAGGAAGAATTCGGACCATTTAGAAAAAAATGAAATTATAAACCAAAATTCGAAAATTAAAAAAAATCACGAAAATAAATTTATGAAGAAAAATTTGAATTTAATCGACATTGACACAAATTTAAACAGTCCGTTTGTGAAATGCATACCTTATGATAACTCATTATATAACTCTTACAAATCGGCTAATTCAAACGAAAGAAAAACACCATCTGAACACTTTTTGAATTACTATTTAATAAAACAAATTGAAGATGATAAGGAATTAATTTTTTATGATGGTGAAGATCACAATCGATTTCAGTATGACGACAATTACAAATGCCATTATTCACTTGATCATAAAAGTAGAATTATTTATATCAAACCCTCACCAAAGCTTCTTTCTTCTATCTCTTCTATTTTGAATTCGAAAATTTGTTCTCGGAATACTACGAAAAATCTATCTGGAGATAGATCTCATATATCTAACGGCACTCCCAAAAAAGAAGGACAAGATTTCGACCATAATAAAATTGTAGAAAAATTAAAAAATTTAGAACTGGTAAGAGGACAAAAGGAAATGGAAAATATATCTAGAAAGATTATATACTCTTCTGAAGGTGAAAACGAATCTGATCGGGATAATTGAAGATTCTTTTCGGTTAATATATATTGTATTTAAATCAAAGAATTAAATTAACAGACAAATTACAGCTTTTATAATAATTTAAATTTAATAATAAACCCATTATCCCTCATATCAATTCAATCTATTAAAATTTTAGCTTATAATATAAATTCAAATATTTCCTAAAATATAAATTTTATACATTAATTATTATAAATTCATGAAATCCTATTTAGGAATTTTTATTTTTCAATTGATTAGTTTCTTCGTTGAATCGGCACAGGCCCCAGTTGAAGAAAAAGATAATTTCTTAAGATTTTCGGAAGTAGAAAATAATACCTCAGTAATTTTGAAAGAAGAAAGTCAGAATAAAAGGGGAGATTTAAAACCTATTAGATGCTTCTGGCTAGAATCAAATTCATTTTCAGTATTTGATTTAAAAAACCTTAAAAGGCCTTTCAATCAAGGATAGTAAATAATTATTAATAAGCTTTAGTGATTTTAATTACACAATATCAGAAAATGAATCTGTCGCTTACAATTTTTGTGGGAATATCCGGACACCTTGTGAAAGTGGATTCAGTCAAGCCGCCTATTTTAACCATGATGGTCAGTGTGCAAGTATAGCTGGAGATATAAAACACTCAAACAAATGGTCTCTTATTGATATAGAAGACCCTATAAAAGGAATAAAAATAGACCTTAACAGTGGAAGTCAATGCAGCCCTGTTGATAAGAATTTAACTTATCAGACATCTTTCATTTTAAGATGCAATGAAAATTTAGAATCAGGAAAAAGTAATTTAATTTCTTCAGATTTTTCCATTGATAAATGCACGAATACATTCGAATTTGAAACAGCTGAATCTTGTCCTAAGATAAATTTTTATGTTATATGGAATTTCGTTTCTAGATTTTCGATTTTCTTCGGTGCAGTCATGATTCTTGTAGGAATATTCGAAAATTTTTTAGGTAACAGGCTCCTTATAGTTACAAT
>Ga0169931_10008067_pt1 | contig 15456 bp, 31 predicted proteins | sample Kivu_15m_20L_FD_129675 | JGI IMG/M metagenome (GOLD analysis project Ga0169931, IMG submission 129675) | Freshwater microbial communities from Lake Kivu, Western Province, Rwanda to study Microbial Dark Matter (Phase II) - Kivu_15m_20L... | ecosystem: Environmental > Aquatic > Freshwater > Lake... | reverse complement strand
GTTATGGCACACTACAAACCATACTCTCCTGAGTGGCATCGTTATCGCTATCTGAAAGAAGCACTGGATAAGTATCTGGATGAATACATCGATAACGAAGTAATTCTTGAAGACATTTCTGATATCCTATCAGAAAGGTCAGAAAAAGCATACGAAGAATTCAGCCGTGTCAATGAGTTAGAGTCAATGATTAATGCTAAATAACCCTATATGGAAATTGCATATGCTATCCACACAATATCGTTTACGCTTAGAAGAAATCTGCAGAAAGATTATCTTACACGAAAGCGTAGGGTTAGAAGATATGATTTGGGCAGAGAAACTAGCTAAAGCAAACCGCAGTGCAGGCACCATGCTACGTCAAGCAAGACGTAAAGCAGAAAACCCAGACATGCAGGACGGTGATATGGATGATTTTTTAAACCAACTTGACATTGGTGGATTGGGACACGAACGCAACGGTAAGCGTGGATTCAACAATGTCGATGATATGGTTGACTGGTGGACTGAAGGTAGAAACAAACCAGATGACTGGAGACAAAGAGATTAAAAAAGGGGGCATATGCCCCCGTTGATTAATACTTATACAACCATTGAATATAGACTGAAAGTAACATTGTTCCCAGAGCTGCTGCGGCAGTTAGAGATACGATAGTTTGTATCATTATTTTGCTCCCACTAGTTGTGCTAGTTGTGCTTGATAACGACGCTCCTCTTTTTGTTTTTGTTCCTTAATCAATTGCAGGAAGTTAAGTTTTTTCATTGCTTTTCCTCCCAGTTCCAGTTATTACATGGACGATAAGAAATACCACGATACTTATTTGGTGGATGAGATGGTGCATGTGTTTCTGAATACCACTTACGGTATTGTAGATACGCAGTGTCAGTATCATACTTACACCCACGATAGGTTGCTGTCATCTCTTGGTCCCCTCTCTTACAAACTTGACTCCACGGTAGGTCTCATTGTATTGTTGAGGTTGTTGTTGCGTTTGTGCCTGTGCTTGACGGCGTTGTTCGGTGTCATATGCGACACCACGATATACTACTTGTGACATTAGGTTTCTCCTTAGTTGTTTAAGTTAAAGAGCGTTCCTTCAGTCAACTTTTGCGTCTATCTTACACTCTTTTGGTGCAATCTGTCTGATCTCCCAAATTAAATCATTCTTGGCTTGCTTGGGAATATCAGTTTTATAAACTCTCCCAACAATTAATTGTGCTTGTAAGCACGTAAGAATGAGTGCTTCCATAGATGAACGACCCGTTCCGAGTTGTCTTACTTCCGTTCGCTATTTGCAAATAGCGAATGAACGTATTAGTATTTATTGTGTTAATTTAGTAACATTGAATACCAAACACTCTCTGCAGGATTCGAACCTGCGACACATCGGTTCGTAGCCGATTGCTCTAAGTCCACTGAGCTAAGAGAGTAGGCGAAGGATGAGAGATTTGAACTCCCACTAATGGTTTTGGAGACCATCGTGCTACCGTTACACCAATCCAACAAGGTGTCCATGAGAGGATTCGAACCTCCAACAACTACCCCCTCAAGATAGTGCCTCTTCCATTGGGCTACATGGACAATTCCAGAACTAGGATTCGAACCTAGATAAACTCCTTCAAAGGGAGGTGTCCTGCCAGTTAGACGATTCTGGAATGAGAGTTCAGGGTGGGATTCGAACCCACGATAAGAGGTTTTGCAGACCTCCGCATTTGACCACTCTGCCACCTGAACACATGGGGCTGGTGGGACTCGAACCCACAACTTTTCGGTTAAGAGCCGACTACTCTACCAATTGAGTTACAGACCCAAGAGCCCAATGTCAGATTTGAACTGACGACCTATTGTTTACTAGACAATTGCTCTAGACCACTGAGCTAATCGGGCGGGGTGCCGTATGGGAATTGAACCCATCTACCCTGTTTCACAAACAGGTTCCTTGACCACTAGGATAACGACACAAGGCAGTGGGTAGAATTGAACTACCGACATAGAGGGTATGAATCTCTTGTTCTACCACTGAACTACACTGCCAAACGGAGAATAGAGGATTCGAACCTCTGGTGGTTTTATCCACACAAACTTTCCAAGTTTGCACCATAAGCCTCTCGGACAATTCTCCAAGGCGGAAGATGTTGGATTCGAACCAACGGAGGTGTTACCCTCACGGTTTAGCAAACCGCTGCATTAACCGCTCTGCCAATCTTCCAAGGTGGAACCGACAAGATTTGAACTTGTGACCGCTCGGTTATCAGCCGAGTGCTCTACCGCTGAGCTACGGTTCCATAGTATTCCTACCACGATGGGTCTGGTCGGGCTCGAACCGACGACTTACAGGTTAAAAGCCCGCTACTCTACCAGCTGAGTTACAGACCCATGGGTTAAATTGTCAAGGTGCTGGTGGGTATACCACCGATGTATCTACAATAAAATAGGGGGGTGGTTTTGTCAACCTCCCCCCTGATAAATCTTGCTTATGTGTCAGATGTCAATCATCGTTTACACTTATGAGCAAGCAGGGAGGATTGAGCGATATGCCAATAGCGGCAATCGCTTTCCATAAAAATGCTAATTTGCTTGCTGAAGTTAGACATGATTTTCGACCTTTAATGTGTTTATTTATAAGAGTTTTAGATGGAGTAAGCGTGATATACCTCAAGGATATAACAGAGGCTTACCCTCTATCTTACCACGGCATTCTGGATTATCAGCTCCAGCGCAAATGGTAACTCCACAACCTGGATTCGAACCAGGGACCAAATGATTAACAGTCATCGACTCTACCGCTGAGCTATTGTGGAATAAATTTAGCAGAGTTATTCTGCTAAAGCGAAATAGGAGATTCGAACTCCTGACATCTAACTTGGAAGGATAGCGTTCTACCACTGAACTAATTTCGCAGATGCTCGCCACTACTATATATCTGCTACGATACGATGTAGTTTTGAGCCGTGCAATCTCCAGTTTTTCATGCTTTTGATTGCGATTCCAGAGGCTTGATTCCGTAAGAAATCTGTTTGAGCTTGTATGGCGTCCAACCCACAAAAGGACTACTATGTTCTATCTGGCCAGATAGTTAATACCACCAATCAGGTAGTATTAAGTGCCCAAAAGAAGATTCGAACTTCCACGCTTTTTACGGCGGCGGATTCTAAGTCCGCTGCGTCTACCATTTCGCCATTTGGGCTGGGGGCGGGAGTCGGATTTGAACCGACGACCTGCGGCTTATGAGACCGCTGTGATACCTGACTTCACTATCCCGCTTTAATATTCATATCATATCAGAAGGGTAAGGGGGTGTCAACCCCCCCTTCAGGCTCGCCACCTGCCCTTTGACCAGAGGCAAGAAACTGGGCGGGAGTTATCCCATCCGCACCACCAATTTTTTAGAGAAATTGGAAACTCATCGAGGGGGTTCCCGACCAGGGCACTTTTTATGTCATTCCGAGACAGGTTGAGGAATCAAATCCTCGTATGCAGCTTGCACTGCATCATCTACATCTTCAAAAGGTCCGTGATTGACATCATTATACACGTAGTAAAATTTTTTGTCAATCATTTGAACTTGAAAATATGTAATGACTTCATCACCATTATCAAGTTGTTCTACAATACGAAAGTTTGTTTTTAGCATAATATACAGAGGGTAAGTTGACTCCACCAGTTCTGTTATAGTCCATCCGTGACTTGTTATTTAATAATACCACTCTCATACTTATGATAAATGAAACTGGTAATTATATATTTGTTAATATCCACTGGAGGATTTCCTCTATGTAGATAAGTCCATGTTGCTGGGAAAATTAAAACTTTTCCGACTTCTGGGTTTATTTTTCTACCTGTAATAAATTCTGTTTCGCCACAATTATCTATAGTATTTAAGTATATAATAATTGTAAGAAATCGATAATCTGCATTTGGTTTTACATAAAAATCATGATGCCATTTATATCCAATTGATTCTGGTATTGTTTCATGGATTAAATATCCTTCATCATATATCTCACTATATCCTATTCTATATTTTTCATAATATTCGTGATAATATTTTGTAATACAATGAGTTACTTTATCTTTTATTTGATTGTCATATTCTTTCCAATCTAAAAATTGAGAAAGATGTAAATCTGTAGTTTGTTTAATATCAGAATGTTTTCCACCGAGAGTGATTCCAGAATATTTTCTATTATCACTTTTAAACTTATCTATAATTTGTTCACAAAATTCTTGGCTAAAAACATTTTGTATTTCCCAAACCAATTCATCATTCATAACGAACCATCATCTACGCCATAATATCTATACGGCATTTCATGCATATTATATTGAACAGATCCATTCTCCGTAAGTTCTTTTGAAATAGAATACTTATATGGTTGAGTATCTTCTTCTTCTTTATCAATAGAGATAAGACCTTGTGCTGCGGTGTTGCCTTCTTTTACTGCTGCTTCAATACGCTCAGCAAACAAACTATTATCAATCTCAATCAATGCTTTAGAGATGGCAGAGATTACATACACGCTTTCTTTGTCAGCAAACTTAAGTGCTGTGCGTAGAGCATCTTCTGCTCTCTCCATTTGATACTTAACTTGGTCACTCATCTTCATCATTGTCATCTCCTTTAACATAGGCGGGAACTTGGTCTGGGTCTAACCAGCAAGTGTAATCGTGGTCTTCCATAGCAGTCATCAACTGCATTTCATTGTCACATAGATACATATCTCGAAAGCGACCAGTATATGAATCTGCTTTTTGAATACGGCAATCAGGTTTGCCATTGATTTCAAGTGTGCCTACTTGCACATAACGATACGGAAAGCGTTCAAGTAGAACTTTCACGCTGCTTCGGTTTGTTGCACTCATTGCAGTAATAGGAGAATCCTGTACGAAAGTATTTTACCACTTGGTAGTGGTCCTTGTCAAGTGGTAACTCTGCGTGACACTTGGAGCACTGTCTAGTCCCACCACCAGCAGAGGTTTTCGAGGGTGTTGATGAATTGCTCATAATAGAGAGTGCGGCTAGGATTCTCTTTACCATCTTTCATGTCTTGTAGATACTGCATTATACCACGAACTACTGGGGTGTCTTGGAAGTATTCGTGCATTTGATAACAATCAAACTTCTCAATGTATTCTACAAATCCATGTAGAGGTGCCATGTTGCGACGATGAGCACGAATGAATACATCTTCATCCTTGATACCATGCTTATTACGAATGTCAAGTGGGGTAAACTTCTCACCATCATCATCTACTTCTTCATCTTCTTCATCCTTTTCAAAGACAAAGTGAAGACCTTCATAATACTTTTCCATCAACTCTAAGTTTGGTGCTACACGAAGGTCTTCATTCTCCTCCAAGTAGTAATCCATTCTGCGTTTTGCATCTGGGTCTGTCAGACGAAATACGATGTTGCCAATGTAATAATTTACTGGTCCACCATAAAGATGTGTTGACTCTCTCTTACGAAAGGATAGATGAAGGATTTCAAATCCAGGCTCCTCATTCTCTTCCATTACTAAACCTTGTGATAAACTCATGTCAATACCTCTCGGGGATTTGGTCGTAATCTAATGGATGGTCTTGTTTCTTTTCTTGTTTACGAAACTTTTTAAGATCTTCAAACAACTCTTTGATTTTTTTGTATGCATCATTAGCATCTTCTTTGCCTGCCATCTCAGCAGCAATAATATACTCCACCTTTTTACCAAAGTCAAATAGGTGATACTCAAAATCTGTTTGATGTTGGTAAGACATATGACCTCCGTGTTTATTGTATATAGGAGTGGAGGGACTCGAACCCCCAACCGCACGGTAATCTGCCGTATACGGAAGGTATAAGCTTCCCGCTCTGCCAATTGAGCTACACTCCCGAATGGAGAATAGCGGACTCGAACCGCTGACATTCGCCTTGCAAAGGCGCTACTCTACCAACTGAGTTAATTCCCCGTCATCTCGGAGTTGTATACTATCAAAATCTATACCCATTTCTGGATCTATAGGAGCAAGAAGCAATTGATTTCCTTCTCGTGTATTGATAATATAATACTGTTTTCCATCAATAACATTATCCATAATTTCATCAAAATCATGGCAGAATGTTTCTTCTGTAATTTCAATCATAGTACACACTCCATATCTTTTTCTTCTTGTAGGCAACCAATACTGGTTAAATATTCAATTGTTTCGATACACCCACCTACCTTATGACCATCAAGTGTTACTTGAGGAAAAGTAGATCCTTCACCAAACATCATATAAAATTCTTCTTGTGAAAAATCTTCATCAAGTTTGAATTTAATATACTTAACTGAGAAACTATCGAGAACTACTTTAAGTTTACGACAATATTTGCAGTTATCTCTGGTGTAAATAGCAAGATTAGATGTCATTAATATCTCCTAAAGAAGAATCGGAGCGGCAGGATTTGAACCTGCGACATCCTGCTCCCAAAGCAGGCGGTCTACCAAGCTGACCTACGCCCCGTAGGTGAGTCGGATATGATGGTCCCGACTCGGTATGGGGATCTCCTTCTAGGCTATCTGCCTAGCGAGCACCCCCAACGGAAGTGGTAGGATTCGAACCCACGATGGCTTTCACCATGCTTGTTTTCAAGACAAGTTCCTTCAACCACTCGGACACACTTCCATTTGTTGACCTCCTAATTATATAGGAGGGTGGGGATTGTGTCAACCCCAACGGAAGTGGTTGGATTTGAACCAACGGATGTCCATAAAGACATCGGCGGTTTAGCAAACCGCTGCATTAAGCCGCTCTGCCACACTTCTACTCAGTCCGATACTTCAACACTCACATCATGAATTTGATTACTGCTAGTTTCAAAGTCATCATTACCAAGTTCATAAATTTCTTCCTTTGTCTGAAGTGCTTTAAGTTCTTCTGCTCTGCGATCTATCTCATCCCAATCAAAAGGATCGGCATGAAAATCAGAAACAGCAAAGTCATATTCAACAACTTCCATGTTGCCACCGCTGTCAACTATGACTTGTGCTTCTTCTGTTGTATCGAAGATTTGAGAATCAGTAATGTTGGTAGACCAACATTGACCTGGCTCCATATCACCAGTCCAATATACATTATAACCAACCACACGAACAATATATGACATGATAAATTATTCCATTATCAAGAATGAATTCTTCTGAGATCTTCTGCAGTTAGTGATGGGTCAACTACAGGTGCTGCACCCTCTTCTTCTTCAACAACTGGACGCTCAGCCGAAGGAGCATCTTCTGCTTTTACTGCATTAAGAGTTGAGTAACCCCATACTTCAGCAATTTCTTTGATATCCTTTTCTGCCTCTTTTTTGGTAGCATACTCTTTTGCTTCTGCAGATTGATCAACCCAAACTGCATCTTCTTTACCAGACCAGTAAGTTGGTTTTTCTCCGACTCTAATTAGATAAGCCATATCTTTTAATTAAATAATACGTTTATTCTATCTTATTTATACCAATCAACGAATCTCAAAATTCAGTTTTCTTGGTATCCTCTTAGTATAACCTGATGGTGTAGAATTGTCAAGCTTTTTTTCTTTCGGTTTTCCGACCCCATCAATTGCCGTGATCAATGATAAATCATTTGCTGTAATGATTGGCAATCCATTACGATCCAGTCGTAACAGAGTGCCATTGTCACACCCACATGATTTACTTTTATTTGCCTGATATACTTCTATCTCTGTTCCACAGGCGTTACATCTTATCCTTGCCATTTTCTTTCATCCATTCTTTCATAGCTTTTTGCATATCATTATGATCTTTATCAAGTTGTCGCTTCAATTTAATTTTCATAAAGAAAGCACGTAAATTAATTTGTGTCAGTTTAATTCTTAATTCCAAATACTTTGGCACATTAGTATCTTGACAAACAATATAGATTGCAAGAGCAATAATAGTAATGTAAAAATAGTATGTATTCATAGTTAAATGGGAAATATCGGATTCGAACCAATGACCGTCTGCGTGTAAAGCAGCTGCGCTACCGCTGCGCCAATCTCCCAAAGCGTCTCGAGCTGGATTCGAACCAGCGACCCACATCTTAGAAGGATGTTGCACTAATCCGCTGTGCTATCGAGACATGAAAATATTATATCAGTTCTTTGGGCAGTTGTCAATCCATGGGGCACATAATCTCATTGGTGGTGCAAGCGTTTTGCATTCATCAGTATAGCATAATGTTTCGTTGTTTTCCTCTTCTATATAGCGAGGTTTATACACCTCTGCTCTTTTATATCCTGTCTGTCTCCAATAATCATTAATTGCATTGGTGACATCTCTTTCCGCCCTGCGTTTTACTTTGTCAGGGTCTTCCACAATAATCCTATTAAGATTAGTTTGTGGGAAATATTTTCTTTGAATCTCGTCAAGTAAATCCCAAAGGTTGTTTTCATGTATTCCTGTGCATTGTGAGAGTGCTGCAATGATAGAGGAAGTTACGATACTAAGTGTTATAAGAGTTTTTTTAGAGGGTTTACCAAAATGAAAGTTAAACATAAAGGGGAGTTCTGCAGCACTCCCCAATATTTATTCAGTTATTCAAACCCTTGCATAACAGACGCTGGCGACGCCTTGACTGGGTGAAGCAATAGAAGAGAAAGCACCATAAGACAAGTCAAGGTCTCGCCCACCGACGTAGGGACCACGATCATTAACACGCACAATCACTGATTTACCATTTCGTTGATTTGTAACTCTTAATCTAGTTCCGAAAGGAAACCATTTGTGTGCTACTGAGTTGCCATAAGCATTGTATCTTTCGCCGTTTGCAGTCGTCTGCCCATGATATCCATCACCGACTCCATAATGTGATGCGAGGGAACATCCGCTCGCTGCCTTTGCCTGCAGGGGTGCTAGTCCTGTAACTGCAACGGCAAGAATTGAAACTGTTTTAAAAAGCATTTAGTTGAATAGAACTCTACATCCCAATAGAAGGGGGGTATACCACAACCATCTCTGGGGGCACCTTCCTGGGCTCTAATTGTCACTCACGTTATAATAATGAGAATCTCCACAAATGTGAAGAAAACATAATATAGCATTTATTTAGGCGTGTGTCAAGCCCCCTGCTTGTTCGGATAAATACACCTGTATCCTCTGCCATAAATATGATGGCAAAATCTAAGAATAAGGGTAGCGTTAAATCTGCCAAAAAACCCAAGCAGAATCAAGGTAATGCTACCGCCAAGAAAGCAAAAAACGGGGGTAAGAAAAAATGACTGCTTTACTTCTAGCATCAGTATTCACAGCAACTCCACTGGGGCCTGGAAAAGTTCCTTATTTTGAAAGAGAGTGTGATCGTATTCGTATCTATGATAAGAAAACTGATACGAATTGGGTTCTCTGTATTAATGGGGTCTATCAGTTTCCTAAAAATGGAAAACCACAGGACAGAAGTTTGCCTTCTCATAAACTTCCTCTCATATGAGGTTTTATGCCACGAGAATGGAATACTCCACATAGAGAACCTTGGAATGCACCAATACATCAAATACTAAAAGCCATAGACAACCACAGAAGAGAGTGGATGACTACGGGTGATTCATGGCACTACGAAAAAGCAGAGCAACTCATTCAATATTTGCATGAGTTAAAGACATGGATACACAAAGAGGAAGGAAGATGAAACTAAATCTAACCAAACTTATTTTCATAGTATGTTTTGCTTCTATTGGATTTGTTGGTATGAATTTCGTAACATGTAACTTCATGCTTCCTGGGTCAATAGCAGGAGCAGATGCCAAAGGAGAATTAAAAAATCCCCCTCCTTTAGATTGTAAAGAATCTGAAAGAAGAGGGTATGAAACTTTATTAACTATTCTCACTACAGTAATTGCATTAAGAACAAAAATGGATGATTAAGAAACCCAGAGTTTACCCTCTGCTTTTCTTCTTCTAAGCAATCCTGCCTCTACACTACTACCAGGATTACGATACATCTCTAGTACTTTTGGTACATCATCCCATTTGTGATCTCTAAGCACTCTTGTGAGCGTGCTAAACCCTGTGCCACCAAAAAAGTTAGCCCCGAGATTGTAAGCAAAAGATAGTAATGATCCACGCTGGTTTTCATTCATCTCTCCCCAATAAGGAATGTTTACTAGTTTTGGAATGAATTCATTTTTAATTTGGGAGATCAGAAGATCATCAGCAACTTTTTGTGAGATTTTTTGTCCTAATTGAAATGGTTTCCCATTAAAATCTCTAGTACTTCCCCATCCTATAGTGATGGGCAATCTACCAGTATGAGGGTCAGGGTATGCAGTCAATACACATCCTTCAAACTCTTTGATAAGCTCTACTCCTTTTACAGGCACATCATATTTGCTTGCTGGAATAGAGCCTTCTACTTTTTTGCATCAAAGATTCTGCCCCAACCATCATTGCCCTTAGGGCACCAGCGGCGGGCAAGATCACTACGCTTATACACTGCACCTTTACCATTATACACCGACGTAGTGTAACCGTCGTTTAAACTACCGTAGGGGTCATTAATAATGTAGTCGCCTGCTGGCGTCTTACCAATGACTACAACCATGTGCCCACCACGAGGGTCAGATAAAGGGCCACGGTGGAGAATGCCAATAACCACGGGTCTCCCAGCAGCAAGCTCACGGTCAAGGTCATTGAAAGATAGACCGTAACTAAAGTGTGACTTAATACCATAAGACGCCAAAACTTTGGTTTGCACCACATGGTCAGTCGTGTCACCGATTGCAAAAACTTTTCTGAGATATGCATCATCTCCTTTTGCTCCCTGCAATGTGCCTGGCTTGAAGTATTCTAATACCATAGCACAGGAAGATGAGTTACAGGTGCGGTCAGCATCTTCGTAGTTATCTGTCTGTGGAAAATAGGGAACTTCCAGTGTAGATGATTTTGGTTTCTCTGGTTGAGTTCTAAAAATTCTTACCCAGTTGGCGGTGTCATCCATTTCTTCTGGCGCTTTCTTCTCAAGCGTCTTTTCAAACTCTTCTACAGCAGCAACATGCTTTGGATTCTTTTCGTCGTAATATTTAAAAAAGTTATGTAAATCGATTTTCATCCGATTTTCCCTCCAAATAAAGATATGTAATACTCTGCGTCTACCACCACTAATGGTTTTTTGCCATTTTTTTTCATCACAACAATAGGCTCATAGTCACCACAGTTGGCAGATGCTTGCTCGTAGGCATACCATATATTTAGCTTCTACACATTTTTACATTCAATACTGTGAGGGAATTTTAATCTTGCAGCACGAGCCATGATAAGGTCTTCACCACCAGCACCCATGCTACGAGATTCAATATCCTCTGGGTGAACGTCAAGCATCTCAATGAGTTTATCTCTGACCCACTGTTGCAGACGGCGACCCTTTGCTTTTGCTGAGCTTGGATTCATAATAAAAAACCCCACCACTGGAGGTATTTATCTATTCAGTTGTACCAGGGGTCTGGTATTTTCGTTTCATTGCTCCGAGAAACCACGCTTCCGATAGTGCTTTCGGACCCTCTCTCAGTATTCGTTTGTTGTGTTCTGAGAGTTTCTCGTACTTGAGAGCCTTCTCTTTCCAATCTTCCATTACAGTTTAAAACCAGCGAAAGTATCTTTCTTAACATCCTGTTTAATGCCTCCAATGACATATGATTCAACTTCAGTTTCCTGTGGAGCAACTTGGAGACCCTTAGAAGATAACCAGTGCTGCGTCCATGGCAGGGGATTGTTTGACATAGGAGTATCAAACACAGGCTTCAAACCAATCGCTCGCATACGACGATTAGCAATATACTCAACATAGGAGTTAAGTAGTTTGTCGTTGAGACCGATGATGCTACCATCCTTAAACAGATACTGTGCCCATGCTTTCTCTTCATCAACAGTTTTCTTAAACTGCTCTACCGTCCATGCTTCTTGTTCTTTAGCGATTTGAAGAATGTCTGGGTCATCTCCATTAAGCCAGTTTTTGATAATGTTTTGTGTAAGAACAAGATGTTGACTTTCGTCTCTGGCGATGAGAGAGATGATTTTAGCGGATCCCTCCATAAGTTTAAGCTCGCCAAAAGCGAACGAACATGCGAACGAAACATAGAATCTAATCCCCTCTAAGATGTTTACATTAATGACGGCACGATAGAGTTTGCGCTTCAACTCATAGAGAGTTTCTTTCGCTGCAGGCACACCTTCAAGTTGATGCTGCCACTGATTACCAGAAGAGTAATCCTGTGCCGCTTGAATGAAATCATCATATGCTTCGGTGACACTCTTCGCTCTGTCTAAGATATTCTTATCATCGAGGATAGTATCAAATACTTCCGATGGGTCAGAATAGATATTCTTAATAATATATGTATAAGAGCGGGAGTGAATCATCTCCATCGTTTCCCAGATAGTCATAGCAGATTCTAGCTCAGGTAGTGAGCAATGAGGAATGAATGCCATACCAGGACCACGACCTTGCACAGAATCAAGCATAATCTGATACTTTAGATTAGCAGTATAGATATGCTTTTGCTCTGGGCGCAGTTGTGCATAATCTGCACGGTCCTTCTGAAGTGATACTTCTTCAGGTCTCCAGAAGTATCCCAGTTGCTGTTGAGTTAGCTTATCGAAGATGGGATACTTGTAGGTATCATATCTTTGAATCCCAAGTGGAGCACCGAAAAACATCGGTTGTTTCTTTACATCTACTTTTTTAGTATTAAATACTGTCATCCCTTCTACTGATGGGATGGTTTCGTTAAGATTAAATCTTGCAACTGTCACAATCTTCTTCCTCCTGAGATCTTTCTAGAATTGAATTGAGTAAACTTTCTATTTCTTTTTTCTTATCTTCATCATCAGAATCTTTCTTAATATCATATGTGTTTTGATAATAAGATGTCTTCCATCCATATTTGTAAGTGTTGAGTAGGTCTTGTGCCATCACCGACACAGGTACTTCATTATCGGCATAATGCTCTGGATTATATGACCAGTTTCCAGAAATTGCTTGATCAAAGAATTTTTGCATAACAGCAACAATATTAATATAACCAGTATTACTAGGCATATCCCACAGGAGCGTATAATAATTCTTAAGCGTCGTGTACTGAGGTACAATCTGCTTAAGAACTCCTTTCTTGGACTTCTTAACGGACAGGAAGGCACGGGGAGGTTCAATCCCGTTTGTCTCGTTTGACACAACGGAACTGCTCTCTGATGGCATTTGTGCGGACAGTGTTGAGTTCCTAAGACCGTGAGCCAGGATGGATGCTCTAAGTGATTCCCAATCATAGTGAAGGTTGTGGGGTACGATTTCGTCTACATCTTTCTTGTAGGTATCAATAGGAAGAATACCTTCGGCGTATTTAGTGCGATGAAAATACCCACACTTTCCTTTCTCAATAGCAAGTTGATTTGATGCCTTGAGCAGATAGTATTGGAATGCTTCTGTCAAACCATGCACAAGATGTGCAGCAGCACCATCAGAATACTTAACTTGATGACGAGCTAACCAGTGTGCCAAACCGATGTAACCAATGCCCAGCGAGCGGCGATTCTTAGTAGATGTTTCTGCTGCTTTGACAGGATACCCCTGATAGTCAATCAACTCGTCCAGCGCCCTCACAGATAGGTCACAGAGATCTTCAAGGTCATCAAGGTGTTTAATCTTGCCGACGTTGATAGCAGAGAGAATACAAAGGGCAATCTCACCCTCTGGGTCATCGATATGCTGAAGTGGTTTGGTGGGTAGAGTGATCTCTTGGCAGAGGTTACTCATCCAAACCTTATCTTTGAAAGAAGAATGCTCATTGCAGTGGTCGATATTCATGATATAGATACGACCTGTCTCTGCTCTCTCTTTTAAGAGTGAAAGAAATAGTTCTTGACCACCAATAGTTTTTCTTGGAATAGAAGTATCTCGTTCGTAAACATGGTATAACTCATCAAATCCAGCAAGACCAAAAGCATCAGACAAACCTGGAACGTCGTGTGGAGAGAAGAGAGAGATGTCTTCGTTGCGGATGAATCGTTCATAGAAGAGTTTGCTTATTTGAATACTATAATCTAACTTACGAACACGGTTATCTTCAGTTCCTTTGTTATTTTTTAAAACAATAATGTCTTCTATTTCTTTGTGCCAGATTGGGAAGTGAACTGTTGCGCTTCCGCCTCGTATACCATTCTGCGTGCAGCAACGGACAGTGCTTTCAAACTTTTTGAGAAACGGTATAACTCCAGTGTGAGCCACTTCGCCCCCTCGTATTTTGCTGTTGAGAGCACGGATGCGACCTGCGTTGATGCCGATGCCCGCCCTTTGTGCAACGTATCTGCCAATAGCCATATCGCTACTAAAGATACTATCGAGGGTGTCATCGCTATCAACAAGGACACAGCTAGCAAATTGTCTAAGCGGAGTCCTAACTCCTGCGAGGATGGGAGTTGGCACGTTGATTTTGTGCTTGCTGATTGCGTCATAGTATTTCTTGACGTATGAGAGACGAGTTTCTACAGGATATTTTGCGAAGATGGTTGCTGCAACTAGCATGTATGCATACTGTGGAGTTTCAAATACAGCGCCAGCACTTCTATCTTGCACCAGATATTTATCTACAACCTGACGTAGACCAGCATATGTAAAAAGATAATCACGGTCATGGTCAATCCATGAGTTAATTTTATCCCACTCTTCATCAGTATACTTACATGACAACTGCTTATCGTAGACACCTTTCATGATGCCATTGTATAGGTGAGTGCCTATCGTTGGAAAGCCGTGCTTCCAACTATCTCCAAAGACCTGCTTATATAGAGAGAACAGAAGGAGACGAGCAGCAACAAACTGATAATTTGGAGCGTCAAGCTCAATGAGGTCACTAGCCGACCTGATAAGGATTTCTTGGATTTCTTGTGTTGTGATTCCATCATAGAACTGAATGCCTGATTGGATTTCAACTTGCGATGGTGATACCCCTGCGAGTCCACCACACGCACATTCTACCATGTTGTGAATCTTATCAAGGTTAAGAGATTCTGTATATCCATCACGCTTTTTAACTTTGATGCCATTACTCATATTTTCTTCCAGAGATTAAATTTTACTTGTGCTTCTAAACCAGAATAGGTGTTACATTTTACCACAGATTCTACATCGTGTCCAGAAAGAAACATATCATTGATATCTTTCTCTTTAATATTGCTGGGCCAAATAACTACCTTATTGTTTTGTCGTATGGTTTTGTCAATACGGTCAACGATTTGCTTGTTCCTTGGTTCGTTGTCGTAAACAAACGTGCAATCAGGATAGAGTATCCTGTCAAGTACAATATCAGCGCCACACATCGCCAATCCATTAGACAAGAAAAGAGAGTCGAACGGACCCTCTGTAACGTAGATGTTTTCATTTTTGTTTATACGATCAAGTCCAAATAGTTTAGGGTATTGCTTATCCAAGATGGTAGTGATATAGCGAAGG
>Ga0169931_10008066_pt1 | contig 15458 bp, 3 predicted proteins | sample Kivu_15m_20L_FD_129675 | JGI IMG/M metagenome (GOLD analysis project Ga0169931, IMG submission 129675) | Freshwater microbial communities from Lake Kivu, Western Province, Rwanda to study Microbial Dark Matter (Phase II) - Kivu_15m_20L... | ecosystem: Environmental > Aquatic > Freshwater > Lake ... | reverse complement strand
GCTAAAGAAGCACATAAGGTTCAATCGTATCTTATTTCCAGCATAGAATCGTTTGAGAGTAATCGTGTCAGCGACTGGAGTATGAGTGTGGAAAAGATTTCGGTAGACAAATTGTGTTTGCCTCTTCTGAAAAGGAATGCTTCTAATAACCATCTCATGACAAACTTTGATCCAGCTCTAGTTTGGATGTTGAGAGAGATTAAATACCTGACGCAACTGCAAATACCGGTTCCATCGACAGCCTTCGAGGTATTTCAGTCCTCCGAAACATTTCGACGCTGGGTAGGGAGTTTAGAAAATATCGTCAATCTGTACAACTGTGTTTTGACTGAGATTCTCCCAGTGGAAAGACCACTTATCGCCCCGTATTTGATGAAAGTAGATAAACTGGTGCGAGCTGGGATCGAGGATATGAACTGGAAATCTGAGGGTATTGATATTTTCATCGCTGGTGCACTCGACCAAGTTCGACAAATGCACGACATCCAGATGACAATGAAAAACAATTTAGCTTCGATAGAGAAGATTTCCAAGGACTGGAATTCTCCGCTTATCGACCGCAGAGTTAAACCAGAGGATAAGGAAGAGTTTGATAGATCAATAAGAACTTTGCGTAGTAGCCGCTTTCCCTTAATTAAGGAATCGGGCAAGCAGATACACAGTCTCTTGAAAGATACAAACAGGATACTTCACGTTTCAAACGGCTCCCCAGACTGGCGATGCTATGTTGACTTTGTCAGTAACATTGTCATCGACGGTCTTTCAAATGCTGTGCTTTCATCGCTCGATTACCTTCTACAGCAACTAGAACCCTCTCTGATTCAGAACAATGGGCGGCTTCCTCTTCTGGAAGTAAAATTGAACCTTGATCTCGAAACGATGGTTCTAGATTTCCAACCTCGCCTTGGACATCATTCAGGAGCGGGTATAAGCGACATGTTTGACAATATCATTGGCTCCTTTATACAGGTTGGGGGCTTATTTCGGCGTTTGGACGCCGAAGGAACGTACACTAGGGAAATTCTATCTAATATCAACATTAGTAGCTATCTCTCAAAACTATCTGATGCATTCCTTGAAAACGAAAAATTGTTTTTGTCGTTCAAGAGGCTCTTCGATGAATACGCGTATCTTTGGAAATCTGAATATCCTTTGCAATTTGATAGCTTCATCACGACCGCAACTAAAATCACAGAAGACGATATCACCGTTATAAACATAGATGCGTTCGATGAAGCAATTTGTAGCCTGAGAACGGTGCAAGAAGCGGTATCTAAATTGAAATCGTCGTGCGACGTTGGTTTCCTACGAATAGATGCTACACCGGCCAAGCATCAAATCAGTCATTTGACGATCAAATGGATCAACAAGTATACAGGTTTTATGCTAGAGAACGTAATCAAGACGCTGAACCATCTCCATTCCTTTATAAACAGTGCCAAAGAGACGTTGGATTTAGAAAAAATGGATGTCGAATGCAAGAGTAAGAGTTTGATGGCCATTCTGGCTACTATCCGTAACGTTAGGAAAAAGATGGAATCGTTTGAAGATTTACGGCAGCAGCAACTTAGTTGTGCTAATGCACTTCGTCGATACGGAATCGAACTCAGCAACGTTACCATAGGAAGTCAAACCTTGAATGATTTTATTGAGGAGCTTCCCCTATTATGGGAGGCTTTGATAAAGAAAACATTCAACACAAAAGAGGATATTCTTCCGCTGCAGATAGAGGCGATCAATAGTCTTAAGAGTGATTTGGATACATTTTACTACTCTGTACGTGCATTTCGTGGCGACTTCCGTGCAAATGCACCGTTCAAGTTCCAAGGGACATGTTCCCATGCGTATCAATTATTAGAACGATATTCGAGTAATCTTGATGTATTAGAACTGGAAGTGGCACGATTTAGTGAGCTTGAGGATATATTTGAACTGCAAGGATCCTCCTTCAGTGAGATCGGTGAAACTCGTAACGAACTAAAACTTCTCAAGACAATTTGGGACTTCAAAGGCATGGTGGATCTCATATATTGTGGATGGCGCAAATTAATGTGGAAAGACGTTCATGTGGAGGAATTAGATGATCGAAATAAAAAGCTAAGGAAGCAGCTGAAGGAATATGGTAATGTCGCTCCTTCTATGAAAAGTTGGCAGGTGTATCGAGATTTAGATGAACTGATGTCGATATTCAGTATTGCGTTACCCTTGATGAATGACCTACATAGCGAGGCAATAAGACCCAGACATTGGCTTTCTTTAGCACGTATTTGCAATGTTAAAGCTATCGATCCAACTCAGAAATCTTTTTGCCTCGAGAATTTGATGAGCCTCGAACTTCATAAACATAGTGAAGCCATTGAAGAGATAGTCGAAACAGCAACGAAGGAATTAAAGATCGAGCGCAAACTGAGAGAAATTGAGCTATTGTGGGGTACAATGGAATTAGATTATGTTACTCATAAGGAGAATGACATCTGTATGCCTCATCCATCAGAAGAGGTCGTTGAAAATATGGAGGCTCATCAGATGGAACTTCAGGGAATATTTGCTATGGGAAAATTCATGGAGTTTTTCAAAGACGAGGTTGTAGGTTGGCAAAGTCGTTTGCGTCTGCTTGACGATACGCTACGCATTTGGTTAGTGGTGTCACGAACCTGGGCTTCGCTTGAAGCGATATTTCTAGCCTCCGCAGACATAAGGTCCCAACTTCCTGAGGACACAAAACGTTTCGATGGAATTGACTCAGATTTCAAGGAGCTCATGAAAGAAGCTGTGTTAGAAAAGAATTGCCTTTATGCCTGCACTGTCAATGGTAGGTGTAGTGCCTTGAAAGGAATGCGTGATAGGCTAGAACTTTGCCAGAAATCGTTGAATGAATATCTAGATATAAAAAAGAGGATATTTCCCCGTTTTTATTTTGTGTCTTCATCGGCGCTTCTGGATATGGTTGCGAATGGTAGGAGTCCTTCAAAAATATTGCCGTATCTAGGTGATTGCTTCGACGCGTTAGCCAACCTTTCGTTTGTACGAGATTCAAGAGGTGTCTTAAGTGATAAAACGGTTGACACTATGATTTCTAAAGATGGAGAGAAAGTTTCACTCTGTAGTCCATTTACGATGGAAGGGGAGGTGGAAAACTACCTCAATCGGTTAACCAGTTCTATGCAACAGTCTTTGAAGATAATACTTTCTGAGGCCATGGAGAAAGCCGCATCTTGGGAAATAGATATCCCAAGGCAGGAGTGGCTCTTCCTATACCCTGCACAACTTTGCATAACAGGCACGCAGATCTATTGGACAGACGAAACCCAAATGGCATTAGAGGAGTATGAGGGTGGTCAAGAAGATGCAGTGAAGAGATATCTAAACGTATGCAATGCACGCCTTTCGTCTCTGATCCAGTTGGTTCTCGGAGAACTTTCTATCGCTGATAGAACTAAAATAATCTCCTTGATAACGATGGACGTACATTCTCGAGACGTTGTTGATCGCCTTATCACCTCAAAAACTGAAGGTCCCTCAGCTTTTGCATGGCAACAGCAGCTTCGCTTTGAATGGGAACCACCAAAGATGGATGTCAATGTAAAAATATGCGATTTCGCATGTAAATATTTTTACGAATGGGTCGGAAATACTGGAAGACTGGTGATCACCCCACTAACAGATCGATGCTATATAACTCTAACGATGGCTTTGAAACTGTTTCTAGGAGGAGCTCCCGCGGGGCCGGCCGGGACGGGGAAGGTAATTCAAATGAAATTTATTTCCTTATTTAACTCCACCCCCTGCTTATCTTACCTCTTCTCCTCTATATGGATAGACTGAGACGACAAAGGATCTGGCGAGAGCCTTGGCTGTACCTTGTTACGTTTTCAATTGGTACGTTGATTATGGATTCTCGCATTTTCTCATCTACATTCGTTCTCTTACGAAACTGTTTCGCAGCTCCGATCAAATGAATTTTCAATCCATGGCGGATATATTCCGTGGATTAGCTCAAACAGGTGCATGGGGGTGCTTCGATGAATTCAATCGTATACCTATAGAGGTCCTTTCCGTTGTAGCAACCCAAGTAAAAATGATTCAAGATGCAATAATGAAATATTCGCGACCGGAAAATAGAGACGATGCCTTTCAGATGCTGCCACCAGGAACGCCCCCCGTCAAAGTTGGATACTTCGATTTTATGGGTGACACTATAGCTTTAATACCAACATGTGGCCTGTTTATTACTATGAATCCTGGTTATGCGGGCCGTACTGAACTGCCCGAAAATTTGAAGGCGCTCTTTAGATCTTGCGCAATGATTAGACCGGACATGAAGCTAATACAGGAAAATATGCTCATGGCTGAGGGGTTTCAAACGGCTCGATTACTTTCTGTAAAATTTAACACACTCTATGAACTATCCTCGGCACTCCTTTCAAAACAGCCTCACTACGACTGGGGCTTACGATCGGTAAAATCAGTGTTGAGAGTTGCAGGTAGTATGAAACGAGCGAACCCGGATTTAGACGAAGCCCAGGTTCTAATGCGCGCTCTCAGGGACTTCAATACTCCTAAGATACCTATCCATGATATTCCCATTTTCCTTCGAATAATTAATGACTTATTTTTGGGTTTGAACGTTAACTGCAATGTTGATGCTGACCTTAAGACAAGGATCATCCGTGCTGCGAAGGAGCAAGGACTTCAGAGCGACGAATCCTTTATCAACAAGACGTGTAACTTTCAAGAGCTTCTAGATGTGAGGCACTCTGTCATGTTACTTGGACCAGCGGGATGCGCAAAATCAACGATTTGGAAAACTCTTCAAGCTGCTCATAATCTTGATAAGTCAAAGAAAGTTTGTATTGTAGAAACGGTAAACCCAAAGGCAGTGACCGGAGATGAGCTCTACGGACGCATGTCATTGTCGAAAGATTGGAAAGATGGAGTTCTTAGTATTATCATGCGGGGTATGAGTAAGAATATTCCGGAGCAAGGCTTTTATGACTACCAAGCACATAAGTGGGTTGTTCTTGATGGGGATATCGATGCCGTTTGGATAGAGTCCATGAACACAGTTATGGATGACAACAAAGTTCTCACGTTGGTATCAAATGAACGAGTTCCTTTATCACCATCCATGAGAATGGTATTTGAAGTCAATTCATTGAAAAATGCCACACCAGCCACTGTTTCTCGTGCAGGTATACTCTTTATTAACGAGTCGGACATCGGATGGAGACCATTCGTTGATTCCTGGATACAGAAAATGAAGGATGTCATAGAGAAAAATTTACTTCCATCGTTATTTGACCGGTTCATAGATAGCTTAGTTGAGATGACGAGACGTGGTTACAAAGAAGTGACCAGCCTGCGCTTGATAAATAAAGTCAGCACCTTGGTTTATTTGTTGGAAGGTATTCTGTCTTCTCTAGGTGACGATAAAAAGAATTCTGAGGTAGTAGAAAATGTATTCTCATTCTGTGCCATGTGGGCGTTCGGCGGCCCCATGATTGTGGATAAGTCAGGAGATTATCGTATTAAATTTTCTGAGGACTTCGTAGCCACATTTGGTTTGAAATTTCCGAATGACGGATGCTGTTTTGATTACTTCTTCGATCCAGATACGAATGAGTACTTACATTGGAACTCAAGAGTATCAAAATACTACCCTGTTCCTATAGGTAACAATATTGGTGAAACCTCCTTTGATTCTATATTCGTCGAAACCGCGGAAACTACAAGGGTCTCAAGCCTTCTTGAAACCTTGGTTGGCAAAGGAAAGTATGCCATGCTTGTTGGGAATTCAGGAACTGGGAAATCAGCAGTTATGAAGCATTTCCTCGACAATCTAGATCGGAATTCGGATAGCATCATCACAAAAAAAATCGGCATGTCGTATTATTCGTCATCATTTACACTCCAGCAGGAGATTGAGGGTTACATCGACAAACGGTCGGGAAATATGTATGGACCGCCGATAGGGAAGAAACTTCTACTTTTCATCGATGACATGAACCTACCTTTCGTGGAAACATATGGAACACAGAATGCAATAGCTCTTCTAACGCAACATATGCAATATGGATCTGTATTCGATCGCACGGATCTTGGCATGCGTAAGCAACTCAAGGATTTACAGTATGTCGCCGCAATGAATCCCACTGCTGGATCATTTGAGATCTGTGAGCGATGTCAACGGCACTTTGCAACGTTCGCTGTATCCATGCCATCGGTAGAGGATTTAAGATATATTTTTCAGAATATTTTCTGTGGTCACCTTACGAAATTCTCGCCAGTAATGCAAGATCTTGGAGGCAAAATTGTAGACGCGGCTATTTCTCTTCATAACGCTGTTAGTTTACGTTTCTTACCATCAGCCGTGAAATTTATGTACAATTGGAACATGAGGGAATTCGCTCAAATTTTCCAGGGCTGTTGCAGGGCAACCTGTGACTACTACATTAAACCGGTCACACTGATAAGATTGTTCGCACACGAGGCTGAACGAGTTTTCTCAGATCGTCTCACCTCAGAGGAAGAGTGCAGAATCTTTGATGAACTCATGAACGATATATTGAAGAAATCCTTTTGTGTATCTCAGGGCATTACACCTGAGCACCTATTCGCACCGACTAATGTGTATACCTCATTTACCACAACAACAGATGGGGCATATCTTCCTATTCCATCGCATGACAGGCTGAAACAAGTTCTCGAGACAAAGCTCAATGAATACAATGAAAGCAACGCCATGATGGATCTGGTACTCTTTGAGCAAGCGATACTTCACGTAACTAGAATCAGCAGGGTCATTCAGAATCCTGGAGGAAACGTGTTGTTAATTGGTGTAGGAGGATCAGGAAAACAGAGCCTTTGTCGTCTGGCCGCATTTATCAACGGCTATGAAGTCACTCAACTTCCAATAACCTCCAATTATCGGGTCGAAGACCTTAAAGAAGCTCTGAGAGCCATTTTCAAGTCCTCGGGCGTGAAGGGAATTAGTATTATTCTTCTTATCACAGATTCACAAATTGTCAACGAAGAATTTCTTGTCTATATAAATGCCATCCTAACGAATGGATATGTCCCAGGTCTGTTCGTGAAAGAAGACATGGACAACATTATCGCGTCATTAAATAATGATGCGAGGGCAGAAAATATTCCCGACACGTACGAAGCTCGTCTAAGCTACTTTATATCTCGAGTACGGAAAAATCTTCACATAGTTCTAGCCTTTTCACCCGTTGGTGACATGTTCAGGATCCGCGCTCGCCGTTTTCCTGGCCTTGTGAACTGTACAGGGATAGACCAGTTTCACGCTTGGCCAAAAGATGCCCTTATCAGTGTCGCAGAAAGATTCATTGATGATGTCGATTTGGGGGCGGGTAATCAGATCAAAAGCTTGCTGGCATCACATATGGCAGAGCAGCATTTAAGTGTAGCCAAGATATCAGAGATTTACTTCGAAACTCAGCACAGGTATAACTATGTTACTCCGAAATCGTTCCTGGAGCTCATTTCTTTCTTCAAATATTTACTCGGAAAAAAGAAAAATGAAGTCCAGCGGTTGATAGACCGCCTTGATGTTGGCATATCAACACTGAATAAAACTTCAAATGATGTTTCGATTCTTCAGGTGAACTTAAAAGCTACTTTAGAGAAAGTTGAGGAGAAAAAGGCAGCAACGGAAACTCTCATAAATGAGATGAAAATGCAACAAGCTGATGCTCAAGTTCAAGATGACGCAGCTAAGTGTGAAGCTGATAGAGCTAATGCTGAGTCCGAAAACGCTTACTCGATAGAGAAAGAAGCCGAAAAGGAGTTAGCTGAAGCAGAGCCGGCTATGAAAGCGGCGGCTGCAGCCGTAGACTGCCTGAGTAAGAATATGTTGTCGGAACTGAAAGGTCTAGCTAAGCCTCCGGCTGGTGTAGACAAAGTAACAAATGCTTGCCTCATCCTCATCGAAAAAGAGTATAGTACGAAGAAGCAAACATGGAACCGTGCCAAATCGATGATGCAAAATATCGATGGCTTTAAAGCGAAGCTTTCGGAGTTTAAGGGTGAGAATATAACAGAAGAAGAAGTCGAGCTTCTTCGTCCATATATCGATGACCCTACTTTCACTCCTGATAAAATGGTAGCTAAATCCGCAGCGGCCGCCAACCTTTGCACATGGGTTGTCAACACGTACAACTACAACCGCTTATATGTCAAAGTAAAACCTCTTATGGATTCTCTTTCTGCTGCGAGGTCAAGGAAAGACGCCGCAATGGAAAGACTTGAGCTTGCGCGACATAGAGTCACCGAAGTGCAAAGTCACCTGAAAAGTCTAGAGGAAACATACGAAAGAGCTATGGATGAGAAAAAAATCGTCGAGAATCAAGCACAAACTTTGATGACCCGTGCCGATCTAGCTCGACGTCTTGTTGTAGGTCTGGCAAGTGAAAATACAAGATGGGCTCGGGAAATAGAGAAGCTTAGGAAAAACGCCTCCACTCTGATAGGGGATTGCATGCTAGCTGCTGGCTTCGTGTCGTATGTAGGTGCATTCGATCAGGATCTCCGTGAGGAATTGTGGAAAAACGTATGGACGAAAGATCTGCATCTCAAGAATATCCCGATGACCGAGAATTCGGATCCACTAAGCATGCTTACGAACGATGCAAATAACTCTAAAATGATTACCGAGGGCCTACCGAGTGACAGAATATCGATTGAAAACGGTTCAATTTTAAGCAGCTGCAAGAGATGGCCTCTGATAATTGACCCTCAAGGTCAAGGTATGAAATGGTTACGACGTAAGGAAGAAGGAAATCTAGATATCGTTCAACTTACTCAGAGGAATTGGCTTAAAATCGTAAAATCAGCCATTATCAATGGTCGCTGCTTAATTATAGAGAACCTGGGGTCAGACATTGATCCTACACTAGACCCTATCTTATCTCGGTCTGTGTACAAGAAGGGAAAGAGTTTATATCTAAGGCTCGGTGGAGAAGAAATAGAATACGACCCTGCTTTCCAGTTATACCTTCAAACTCGGCTCAGCAATCCTCATTACAAACCTGAAATAGCCGCTCAATGCACTTTGATTAATTTTATAGCAACAGAAAAGGGATTAGAAGATCAACTCCTCGCCCGTGTCGTTGAAATTGAAAGAAAAGACCTAGAGGAAAAGGCCAGATGTTTGACTATCGCAGCGATTGAGTACCAAATGCAGCTCGTGAAGCTAGAGGATGATATTTTAGAAAGAATAGCCAATGCGCCCGAAGACATATTAAGTGATGTAGCACTGATTGAAGGTCTGGAGGCTACGAAAAAGACCGTGACCGAAATAAATGAAGCAGTCGAAGCAGGCCGCAAAACGCAATGTGAAGTAGACATGGCGAGAGAGGCATACAGACCCCAAGCCGCAGAAGGGGCCATGTTGTATTTTTTGATGACTACGCTCTGTGCCATAGATCACATGTATCAGTACTCATTAGATAGCTTCATCATTTTCTTCGAGAAATCCATCATGCGAGCAATGAAAAATGAATCGTTGGCAGAAAGAGTTGAGGCGTTGAGAAATTCTCTTCGATCAACAATCTACACTTGGGTATCAAGGGGCTTGTTCGAGCGACACAAAATTATTTTCCTTGCACAGCTAACATTCAATTTAATGAAAAAGGACACAATCGGAGACGGATGGAATGAAGCGCATTTTCAATTCTTGCTAAGAGCTCCTACAAAACATGCAGAAAAAAATCCTTTGCCTTGGCTACCCGACGGAGCTTGGGCGTCAGTATCAGCACTAGCTGATATCGAAGAATTCGCGAAACTCACTGGTGACATGGTTGATGCATCTCCTCGCTTTCGAGAGTGGTTCAATACCGTCAGTCCCGAAAATGAGAAGCTTCCTCTAGATTGGGCTAGTCTCGATCGACTACCATTTCAGAAAATGCTAGTTATTCGCTGCTTAAGACCAGACAGAATGACCTCAGCTTTATCGAATTTCGTACGACGTACTCTACCTAACAGCTCCTCATTTGTAGACTGCGACTCCACAATGAGTACTATTGACATCATCAGTCAGTGTATTTCCGATTCAACAGCTAGGATACCGATATACTTCATTTTGAGTCCTGGAGCTGACATCGTCGCAGATTTGGACATTATCGCAGTAAAGTACGGCCTTCAGAAAGGTGTCTCTTATCATAATATCAGTATGGGACAAGGACAAGACTTGATGGCTATGTCTTGTCTTGAAACTGCACATCGTAATGGTCATTGGGTTCTGCTAAATAACGTTCACTTGATGCCCAAGTGGTTGTTGGAACTCGAGAAAAAATTGGATGAATATTCGTCAGAGGGAAGCCATGAAAAATTTCGTATCTTCTTGACAAGTGATCCGTCTCCATCCATTCCTATTGGCATCCTGAGTCGATGCATAAAAGTTACCAACGAACCTCCTTCAGGTTTAAAGGCGAACTTGAAGCGAGCATGGTGCTCCTTTTCGAAGGACTATATCGACGAGTCTGACTCGAAGACAAAGAGCATAGTATTTGGTTTGTGCCACTTTCATTCCGTTATGATGGAGAGGAAAATGTTCGGGCCTATGGGATTCAACATGAAATATCCATTTAGCATGGGTGATCTACGTGATTCCGCTACATGCTTACAAAATTATATGGAAAACATAGGGGGAGGCAAAATTCCATGGCAGGATCTTAAATATATATTCGGTGAAATAATGTATGGAGGTCATATCGTTAATGACTTTGACAGGCTTCTTGCGAATGAATACCTCAATTTTTATATGAAAGAAGAATTGCTAGATGAAATGCAAATGTTACCTTTCGTTGAGGAGGAGAAAGGTGTCAGTTTCTATAGTCCAGCGCCGACGACATTTGATAAGTACATCGAGCACATTGACCGTAATCTGCATCAGGAGACACCTCTAGCGTTTGGTCTTCATCCCAATGCGGAGATCGATTTTCGCACTCAACAAAGTAATACTTTGTTTCAGACTCTCCTGGATTTGAGACCTAGAGAAGCTGGCAGTACTGAAGACGTTTCTCCTCATCAAACAGCGGCGACAGTAGCTAACGAATTACTCGAGAAATTCGGAGACAAAATATTTGATGTGGACGATCTTATTCGGAATCTTGATGAGCAAGGTCCATATCAAAACGTATTCATCCAGGAAATGGATGTGATGAATGCTGTTCTTACTGAGATTAGGCGTTCTCTTAAAGAGCTACAAATGGGTTTCACTGGTGAACTTACAATGAGTGATTCCATGGACAGTCTCATGCTATCGTTGTATCTTGACCGCGTACCATTGTCATGGGCGAATAAAGCTTGGCCTAGCCTACGATCTCTAGCTTCTTGGATTGGAAACTTATCCGACCGTCTAAATCAATTGGATGAATGGGCGATGAATCCGGTGGAGATCCCCAAAGTCACATGGCTAAGTGGTCTTGTCAATCCGACGAGTTTCCTGACAGCTATTTGCCAGGTGACTGCACAACGGAACATGTGGGAGCTCGATAAACTTGTTACATTTACTGACGTAACAAAAAGAATGTCAGTTGATGAGATAGAAAGTGGTTCTAGAGATGGCGCCTACATAATCGGTCTTAGTATGCAAGGGGCACGATGGGATCCATCGAATCTTCAAGTGGAGCCCAGCCGCCCGAAAGAAATGTTCTGTCCCATGCCGATAATAAATGTCAAGGCAGTTACAAAAGAGAAAGCAAATGTTGGAGGAATTTACACATGCCCTGTTTATATGACAGAAACAAGGGGCCCTACTTGGTTCTTCAATGCCCAGCTCAGGACCAAGAGTAACCCGGCAAGATGGGTGCTTGCAGGCGTAGCTTTGATTGCCGATGTATCATCTTAATGACTCTGATGAAGATAGTGCGAGTTAAGACGATAGGATGTGTTTACATTTACTAAGATGATATATTTTCATTGATAAATGATACAATTACATTTTTCTTTAATCATAGAGGCTAAGACCGGTTTTTCTTCCTCGAATAGATATCATTCTCTCTTTTCATGTCTATTCGTTCTCTATTTAACATGCGTCGTTTCAAGTGCTCCAACGAGTTCAAATCGGAACTTGATTGATCTTTGTTTGAAGTAATAATCCCAACTCCATCACTGTGATCTTGAGATTGTTTCTTCTTCTTCGATAACTTCGCATCTACTGAGATATTTTGTCGATTCGATCTTGAGCTGGATATTTTTTTACGTGAATCTCTTGCATCGATGAATTCACCATCATGGTTTAGAAACTCTCGCATCGGATCCATCAAAGATTTTAATCTATCATCTTTCTCTAGAGTTACATCAGTTTTACGGACGTAAAAGTCTTGTCCAGATTTCCTCCGTTCTATTTCATCACCACCTAAAAATTCTGGCATGATCCCTACCTTGGAAGCCTGACTCTGAGTAATATTTACAAGTTGCGAAACGTTCATTTCTTCCTGTTCAAACAAATTGAACCGTTTTAGTTTCTTCTCAGTATTAACTTCGGTACTCTCCAAAGGTGCGGTAGGATCATGATTTCGTTTGAGTTTTTGGATCCGATGCTCAGCCTCCCATGCTTTTTGAGCAATCGTTTCTCTTTCTAATTTCTCTCGCTGTATCCTTTCATCACGTAATACTCGTTCTACATTTTTGGGCGCCCATGGACAGAAGGACTTTTTCCCGGTGATGATGAGTCTTCCACTCATTGCTGCCTCTCCTTTACATGAGGAAGAAGAAAGAAGATGGATTGCTTCTTACTGTGTTATAATTACATGTACATGCACGTACGAGTAAAACTAAAGGTGTAAAATTAGAAAATTATAGTAAAATGTATGTACAACTGTAGTACTCTCCGATCAATCGGCGACAGACTACAGACAGAAGCAACTACAATATGATGACCGATGATTCTGTCATTCTGTCGATGCAAATGCCTTAATCTTAATCTCAGTCCATTTCGCTTCTTCAGAATACAGTTACGCTGCCCCTTATATGTGATAGTATTATGGAAGACGTACACAACTTTAGCAAATTACGCTCGCAAACCTGATGGATCGCACCATTTTCATCACAACCAAATTCCAAGACAATAAACAATCAAAATAATTGCCACGACGCGGTAAAAACAGTAACACTTGCCGAGGATATATGGGCTATGAGGACTGGGAGGAATAAAGAACAAATTAGAATCAAAGACGCTCTTATGCTTTCTAAATTAAAGGTACAACAAAAGCCAGTGATGTATTCGACGAGAAAAACATCTCCGACATCTATATATATACAGATATTCTTAAGACATCAACCCACCCACTGCTTATGCATACCCCACTCTCGTTACATGTACCTAGCCTGAATTCTTTTCGACATCCCCTATTACTTTACGCAAAAGATTATGGATATCGAACCTATTTTGGAAATCAACCGAAATCAGAATCAATAACAAATCCATCACTTTGACTCATTGATTGTTTTGTTCATAGAATGACTGAACAACATGAGAATTTTACTAGGATCCATTCTCAAAATAGGAAAAGTTGGTACTGTAGCAAAACAATCGAAAGAGACACGATTTCACAGCGATTTTCAATATCCTCAGTTTACTTGCATTCTTACCTATGAACGCGTATCTCGCTAGAGTATGAAAGCCACAAGTAAATGTTGCTGGACGCCAACGAGATCAAAAACAATTGTTATCAGCTGGACTATATCCGCAAGCTAATGTTGGTGGACACTACAATGAATCAAAATCATGTCAGAAAGAGAGCGTTTATCATATGGTTAGGGACTCTACAAAACGATTCTAGAACACAACAAACAAAACGAAAACTTACATCGCTATCTGTAATGCATCTTTGATTACAGTAACTAATAGAGATATCTACAGTAAAACATCCAAAATTAGGCCCAAATGCGGATATACAACCACTATCAGTATTGCAACGAAGAAAACAATAACATGGATCCGTCGAAAGTGCAGGTACTGGCGGGCCACCCACTCCACACTTGTTTTGAGAAAAAAGGGCAAAAAATGAAAGGGATGTATGGATGCGTTCGAAAACTAATTGATCTATGTATGATGTATTATTAATTGGGGGCATACTTACATTATGTCCATCCTGCAAGAGAGATTTTTTTCAACAAAGACATTGATGAGATTGAAAAGGATTTATCAGGCATCGATTTATCTATCGTGCGATTAGAAAACACTCACACATAAAAAGCCCTTGGGACATGTTCCGTCCCTCTTTTATATTCTATTTTCAACAGAATAGAAAAGACATTAGATAACCATGTGATGCTTATAAACCAATGTCATGGTTCAAATTTTTTTAATAAAGTTACAAGGTAATCTTACCCAAGGATCATATATAATATATGATTTCATCGATCAGAGTAGCATAAAGAGGACGAGATTATGTCGTTGATGTTCGGTAACTTTTAATTATTGATAAAAAGATATACAAAATGGTGTTCTTACTGAATAGGTAGGTGCTGCCGTCTTCGTTATAGCTACCGACGCTTTACTTTTCGTTTTCTTTGCCTTGGGTTGCTTGGGTCCTTCTACCTCCTTCTTCGACCCCTTCGGTAGCTTTTTTGAAGTGTTTGCTTTCTTGTCCCCCATTAGATACCGTATCTGTTTATCCCAATTTAGTTTGTTTGTTTCATCTATTCCTTCACGTTGATATGATCTTTCATGAGACATCTGACTTCGAAATTCTTCATTTTGTATGGATGCTGAGGCAAGATTTGAATTCACGTAAAGGAATAAAAGAACCTAGCAGAATGACGGAAAATGGTCAAGCGTACAGAAATATTCCTATAGAATGAGACGAGAAACGGCAGATCTTACTTTTACAGAGGTCATGGTTGAACGGTCACGAAGATGTCATGATTTTAATTGTATGACGATGAATAGAAATGTTGTCCTTTTAAGTCCACGGTGAACAAATTAAAGGCTTGAAAAACGGATGAACCCCTCGATCACGACATCCTGACTCGCCGTCGCCGTCGCCGTCGCTAAATTATTATTTAGATAGATTACATTATGTATAGCCTACTGCAGAATTCTCTTTTTTAGCCTATATGAATGACTATTTATAAATATTACTAAGGCCACGGGTCAAATTTTAATAATTTTTTTTTAAAATAACTGTTGTCTTTAGGTATGTTTTTCTTGTTATGGGGAACGATGGAAAGCATCACCAACACCGTTACGACCGTTATTCATGAAATCCTTGAGAAATCATCATCCATCGAAATGTAAAGGATTATCACGGTGGCATTAGACGGGAATTGTTTAGTGTAGCGATATGAAAGATGATCAAAATGTTGCTTTGCACTTCCCATGTTCTTCAATTTTTAGTTGAAAATGTTAAAATTATGAAAAATTAACGGCAGTTACGTCACCAGTGAGTATACTTAATAATCTTTTAACGGTTTTGGTGGTGCCT
>Ga0169931_10008065_pt1 | contig 15458 bp, 8 predicted proteins | sample Kivu_15m_20L_FD_129675 | JGI IMG/M metagenome (GOLD analysis project Ga0169931, IMG submission 129675) | Freshwater microbial communities from Lake Kivu, Western Province, Rwanda to study Microbial Dark Matter (Phase II) - Kivu_15m_20L... | ecosystem: Environmental > Aquatic > Freshwater > Lake ... | reverse complement strand
GACACTCTGCCCCAACTCCTGTCCGCTATCCAGAAGAGCGATGATGGGGATTTCCTGCGCATCCTGGCCGAGACCACGCTCAACCGGCTGATGGACTTCGACGCCGAGAACGCCATAGGAGCCGCCCGCCATGAGCGCTCGGCTGACCGGACGACCTGCCGCAGCGGCTTCAGGGATCGCACGCTGGAGACCCGCGTGGGCGCGCTGGATCTGAAAATCCCCAAGTTCCGCTCCGGCCAGTCCTACTATCCCGGCTTCATCCTGGAGCCGCGCAGGCTGATGGACTTCGAGCGATCAGAAATCGATCCGGGGGATCGATTTCCGCGAGAAGGCGCTCACCGCTGTCATCCAGGAGGCCTGGATCAACGGCGTCTCAACACGCCGCGTGGAAGACCTTGTGCAGGCCATGGGCATGACCGGGATCTCGAAAAGCCAAGTATCGAAACTGTGCAAGGGTGAGGAGGATAAGAAATCGATCCGGGGGATCGATTTCCCGACGAACGACGAGCGGGTGACATCGTTCCTCGAGCGGCCTCTGGAGGGCGAGTGGCCCTATCTCTGGCTTGACGCCACCTACCTCAAGGTGCGCCAGGGCGGTCGGACGGTCAGCGTTGCGGCGATTATAGCGGTCGCCGCCAACACCGATGGCAGAAGGGAAATCATCGGGCTATCGATCGGGGACAGCGAGGCGATGGTGTTCTGGATGGAGTTCCTGCGCAGTCTCGTGAAGCGGGGCCTTAAAGGCGTAAAGCTGGTCGTTTCTGATGCGCATGAAGGTCTCAAGGCTGCGATTACAAAAGCGCTCGCCGGGGCGACCTGGCAACGCTGCCGCGTTCACACGACACGGAACCTGCTTGCGCGTGTCCCGAAGCCCCAGCAATCGCGCCTGGCGATGCTGTTGCGCGAGGCGTTCACCGCGCCCACCAATGAGAAGGCCCACGCCACCTGGCGCGCGATTAGCGATCAGGCCCGAAGCGCCCATCCAAAGCTGGCTGAGGCGATGGATGAAGCTGAGAATGATGTTCTGGCCTACATGGACTTCCCGGCTGCGCACCGGGTGAAGCTGCACTCGACCAACGGCCTCAAGCGTCTCAACAGGCAAGTAAAGCGGCGTGCCGATGTCGTTGGCGTTCGGCGCTGCGCTCGGACCGATGGCGCTTGCGCCTCACTCCCCAACGAGGCCTCGATCATCCGGCTCGTCGGCGCCGTGCTGATGGAGGCCAATGACGAGTGGCAGCTCCAGCACCGCTACCTCTCGGTCGAGGCGTTCGCCGGTGTCAGCCCCGTGGAGGAGGAAGCCGACAGGTTCACTCTTGCACCGTCGGCCGCAATGGCGATACTCACCCCGCGCGCCGCCCGAGCCGGTAGGACACGGGGCCGCCCTAATTTACACCAATCGGGTGGACGTGACCCCTGAGCGTGATAGGCCTGCGGTCGACGAAGGCGGTTCACAGCCTTTCAAGCTACCAAACATTCGTAGATAGCAAACCGGGTTCTTTGCCTGTCGGTTGCTCCCTTCACGCACCTGCTGGCGCAGGGTGTGTGCGCCGGACCCTGTTCATAATGTCTTGGGGTCTGTCTTTGGGAATGACGAGGCGACCGGGCAAACTCCGCCTTGCTCCGGCCATGCGCTTCGCTATGCCACCTCCGTGCCCAGGGAAAGCAGGATGACAGTCGGGTCTCAGTCCACGCAGGCGGGGAGCGCGGTGCGCACCGAATCAGCTGTCGGCGCTGCTGTCGACCGCATCGCTTCCGTTCTGGAGCGCCGCAATGTGCTCGCGATTATTTCGGGAGACTACCGTGCGCAGGATATCCTGACGGCCATGCAGGGCGCAGCGCCTGATGCAGAGCTTCTGTTTTTTGCGCCCAGCGATGCGCTTCCGGGAGACGCACAGCCTCCCACGGCCGCTAATACAGGCACGCGCCTGGCTACTCTGCGTCGCGCGCGTCAGCTCGCTCGCAATAAGGGCCGTCGTGTCTTATGCATAACGACCGCCGAGGCGGCCAGCGAGATGCTTCCGAAGCCTCAGACCTTCGATGGCGCTCTCACCCGCTTTTCGGTTGGTGGGCGAATTGAGACAGATGCATTTCGAACCGTCGTAGGCGGCATTGGCTACTTCGATGACGACCGGGTGGACGAGCCGGCGGAATTTGCTGTCCGCGGTCGTGTCATCGACATCTTTCCGGTAAACACACCCCATCCTGTCCGCATGGAGATCGCAGACGGAGTTATCCAACGCATCCGGGAGTTCAGCTCTGTCAGTCAGCGCGGCGTGAAAGATTTGCCCTTTGTCGAGCTCGGTTCCGCGGCCTGGCCAGTGATGCTTGGCCGGGGTCACACGCTGTTTGATTTTTTCCCCAACGCAGTCATCGCAATTGATCCGGGCGCCGCAGCCGAGCGCGAGCGGTATCTCGCGCTTGCAGCTGATGTGATGCACGCTCGTCAGAAGAAGCCGACGCCAGCCAGCCAGATGATCGTAAACGAAGCCGCCTGGGCGGCTGCGACCAACCGGCGGGGCCGGATTGATCTTTCAGCCGGCGCAGGTGAACGGGAGATCCGCTTTTCTGCCAGCGTCGATCCGGTCAAGGCTATGAATACCGAGATCGCCTCAGCCCTTAAGGCGCGCGATAGAATCGTTGTTGCGGGCGCCGAGCAGGAAATCCGGCTATTGAAGAAACGTCTCCCGCGTAAACTCGCCGCTGGCGCGCGGCCTGTGCAGAACTGGCGGCAAACCGATCTCGGCTGGATGAATCGGGTCAAACTCCTGAATATGCAGCTTCCAGTCAGCTGGAGTGGATATCGTAAGCTTGTTATCTGTGCTGGCGAGGTTCTGCGGGGGCATCCCGGATCAGTCAGCGAGACTGACGCAGGATCGCATCTTCTGGAGATAGGCGATATCTGCGTCGGCGACGTGGTGATCCACGAGGACCATGGCATCGCCGTCATTTCTGGCCTGAAACCCCCGTCTGGCTCAAGCGTTTCGGGAGAAGGTATTGAGCTGGAATACGCCGCCGGCGCGCGGCGTATCGTGCCGGTGGAGGAGGCTGATCGCATCTGGCGATACGGGGCCGATCGGACGGCGGTCACGCTCGACAGTCTTGATGGGGCCAGCTGGCGCAAGCGGCGCGTCATGATCGACAAGTCCATGAGGGAGGCTGCCGCCGATCTGACGCACCATGCTAATTCCTACGCGAAGAAGCGCGCCGTTCGTATAGATCCCGATCCGGGTGCGTATGCTGAATTTGTCGTTGGCTTTCCCTTTTCGGAGACCCCCGATCAGAGCAGGGCGATCATTGCCGTCCGCGACGATCTCAGTTCGGGTAAGCCAATGGATCGGCTCGTCGTGGGCGATGTCGGTTATGGAAAAACTGAAGTTGCATTACGGGCGGCCGCACTCACGGCTCTGGCGGGCAAGCAGGTTGTGGTTGCAGCGCCGACGACGGTTCTTGTCCGGCAGCACTATGAGATATTCCGGAAGCGCTTCGAGCGTGTTGGCATCCGGGTCGCCTCGTTGTCCCGTCTCGTGGACGTCAGCGAGCGTAAACGCGTCAAGGCTGGGCTCGCCGACGGTTCCATATCTGTTGTTGTCGGAACAGCGGCCGTCGCCGCAGAGGCGGTAGGTTACGCTGATCTGGCGCTAGTTGTTATAGACGAGGAGCAGCGTTTCGGCGCTTCCGACAAGGCCCGGCTTCGGGACCTTGCTGGCGATTCGGGGCATCTGCTCAGTCTAACGGCGACACCCATACCGCGTACGCTTCAGAATGCGCTGCTGGGTGTGAAGAAACTGTCCGTGATTGCAACGCCGCCCGCCCGACGGCAGCCGATCCGGACGCTGACCGGCGTTTTTGATGAGACACAGGTACGTGCGGCGCTGCTTCGTGAGCGAGACAGGGGGGGGCAGAGTTTCGTGGTTGTCCCCCGTATAGAAGATCTTTCAGCTCTGGCTGACAGCATACGTCGCCTTGCGCCGGAGCTGTCTGTGCTTGAGGCTCACGGGGGTATGCCAGCGGCCACCATCGATACAGCGATGGTTCGGTTTGCAAGCGGTCTGGACGATGTCCTTCTTGCAACCAACATTATTGAAGCAGGTCTTGATGTACCCCGGGCCAACACGATGATTGTCTGGCGCGCCGACCGCTTTGGCCTGGCGCAGCTTCATCAGCTACGTGGACGTGTCGGGCGCGGCAGCAGACGCGGCTTCATACTGCTCACGACTGAGCCTGGCGCGGTTCTAACTGAGGCGACCCGGAAACGTCTGAGAACGCTTGAGTCGCTCGACCGGCTGGGAGCAGGCTTCGCCATCAGCGCCCGCGATCTGGATATAAGGGGCGCAGGCGATCTGGTTGGGGATGCCCAAAGCGGACATATGAAGCTCATCGGGCTCGAGCTTTATCAGAATCTCCTGGAGCGGGCAGTGCGTGAGGCGCAGGGGGAAGCTGTTGAGCGCTGGACCCCAGTCATGAGTCTCGGTCTCAGTGGGCGCATTCCTCCTGACTGGATTCCCGAGGCCGACACCCGGCTGGCGCTCTATCTGAGACTGTCACGCCTGGCCTTGAATGAGGAGCTCAGCGCCTTTGAAGACGAGTGTGTCGACAGGTTTGGCGCTGCGCCTCCTGAGGCTGTCATGATGCTACGGCTCGCGCGCCTGCGTATTCGTATGCGTGAGGCGGGTATGGCGCGGCTGGATGCCGGTCCGCTCGGCGTTGCCTTCAGCGTCCGCGTTCAGCCGTCCAAACGGGCGGCCGCCGCGGCAGGTCTCGTTGACCGAAACGGTCGCTTTGTGGCGGACACCAAGATAATCGATCCTTTGGAGAGACTGGCCTGGATCGAAAAGGCGCTTGACCAGCTCTGCGACGGGTAGCGCCGGGTAGGTGCTTCCCTTCTTCGGTAAGGCTGCTGGCTGGCCTTTTGCGGCTCGCTCTGAGACTGTCAGTCGCTCTTCCGATTTTGATCAATTGGCTGGGGCGTCAGGGTGCGCTGAGGCGCACCGTGGAGACATTGGGTTGTTCTGTCTGAACGCTGCCGTTACCTCGATCCCATCATGACCGGGAAAACATCGGTGCGGGCCGGAGTGAGGAGACACTCCGTTTGAGCGCAGAAAAGCTGGCCTCTGCCGCATCCAGCGCAGTGGATATGTCGTTTGCGCTCATGGCTGCTGAAAGAAACATGTTGTGCCAGGGATGAGTATAGACGCCGCGCTGGAGCATCTGCGTGCACCACCCGTAGCCGAACCGGAAATCGGGGTCATCCTCGAATAGTACTTGCGGCATGGATGAGGGGCCGGTCTGGCGGATGGCGAAACCACATGCGGCGGCGCGTTCATGAAGACCCGCTCGCAGCTCATCGCCGAGCTGCCTCAGTCGTTCCAGATAGTCCGTTTCACGAACCAGCCGCAGGGTCGCTATGCTGGCGGCCATAGCGGCCGCTGCAAACCAGTACGAGCCGGTCGTAAAAATTGCTTCGGCGCCCTGCCGGGCCCGATCCGATCCAAGCACACAGGACAAGGGGTGTCCGTTCGCGATTGCCTTGCCCCAGCAGGACATATCCGGCTGAACCCCGAGACCAGCCCAGCTGCAATCGCGCTCAATGCGAAAGCCCGAGCGGACGTCATCGATGATCAGCAAAGCATTATTGCGGTCAGCCAGGTCCCGGCATGCGCTGGCAAAAGCTGGAGACGGCAGGACCTGATCCTGAAAGACGTCATGCCTGAAGGGCGAAACGAAGATAGCTGCAAGGTCGGCTCCGGCGGACCGAACCGCTGTCTCCAGGCTCGTCGTGTCATTGTAAGTGAAAAAGTACTGCCCCGACCGGTCTCCCGGTGAGACGCCTGCCGACCGGGGCGTCGCCCAGGGTTGCGAGCCGTGATAAGCGCCCGTTGCGCGCACGATGGAATTGCGCCCTGTCTGCGCCCGGGCCGCCATCAGTGCTATCGTGGTCGCGTCAGAGCCATTCTTGCAGAATAACGCCCAAGAAGCGTGGCTGACCATAGAAACCATGGTCTCAGCAAGTTCCACCATCACAGGCGCCGGGCCCGTCATCGTGTCACCCTGACGCATGCGTTCCCTGTAGGCTGCGTCAATCTCTTCGTTCCCATAGCCGAAAAGCTGAGGACCATAGGCGCACATGAAATCCAGATAGCGATTGCCGTCAGTATCCCATATCCACGGTCCCTCAGCGCGGCTGAAGAACTGCGGGTAACCCTTGGGAAGAGAGGCGACCGACTGATGGCCATACATGCCCCCCGGGATAACCCTCGCAGCGCGGTTTCTTAGGTCGTGGTCCCGATCGTGATGCATAACCGTATCCTGCTGAATATCCGTCATGGAGGCTAAGCGAAGCGGACACAGACGCAATAGACGCTTCCGTCATCTCCGTATCCGGATCGCCCTGAAGCCCGATTTGATGCCCCGTGTGGGGTGGCCATGTGTCTGGGAATCCAGGGGGAGGCATCTGACAACCAGGCGCCGCGCGGCCGCAACAGAGAAGAGCTGCGGATAACTCCTCCATCTTTGGAGCGCGCTTCTCCGAAGTTTCGTTTTGCTGGCAGGCTGAATTGTCTGGCCGGTCAGACTGTCTGTAGTATGAAGCAAAGACCCATCTCCAGCTTTCGCCACCAGATAACAGGAAAAAAGAGATGAGCGGTAATCTCTACACCCGGCTTCTCCAGGGATTTCCTGCAGACCGCGAAAGGCCCTGCTTTCTTTTACCAGGCGGCCGATCGCTCAGTTATGGCTGGGTTGAGCATGAATCGGGGCGGATGGCCGCTTGCCTGAGGGCGAAGGGCGTAATGCCGGGCGACCGCGTCGCCATTCGGGTCGAGAAAAGCGCCGAAGCTGTCGTCATCTACCTGGCTACACTGATGTCTGGCGCAGTCTTCGTGCCGCTCAATCCTGCTTACACCGATGACGAGGTCCAATACTTTCTGAAGGATGCAGAGCCGCTCGTTTACATCACAGACGCTCAGGCATTTGTCAGTCAGGCTGCCAGTTATGCCCCACTTGTAAACGCCGTTACGCGAGAGGGCGTGGATCTGGCGTCTATCATCTATACAAGTGGAACCACCGGCCGTTCGAAAGGGGCGATGCTGACGCATGACAATCTCTATACAAATGCCGCAGCTCTTTGCGACTTGTGGCGCTTCTCATCGGCTGATGTGCTGCTGCATGCGCTTCCAGTTTTCCACGTCCATGGTCTCTTTGTAGCGTTGCACTGTGCTCTCCTGTCAGGCTGTCCGATGGTCTGGTTGCCGCGATTCTCCGAGAGTGAGGTTCTGCAGGAACTCCATCGCGTGACGGTTATGATGGGAGTCCCGACTTTCTATACGCGCCTGCTCGCGGGATCCCGTCTGACGCGAGACGCTGTTGCCAACGTCCGGCTGTTTATTTCCGGCTCAGCTCCCCTCCTTGCGACGACATTCTCAGAATTTGAAGATCGTACAGGCCATCGTATTCTGGAACGTTACGGCATGAGCGAGGCGGTGATCATTACATCCAATCATCTTGAGGCAGAGCGCATTCCCGGATCCGTCGGCTATCCGCTGCCCGGCGTTGAACTTCGCATCAGCGGAGGCGAGGAGACGGGTGTTATCGAGATCCGCGGTCCCAGTGTTTTCTCGGGATACTGGCGGATGCCCGAGAAAACCCGGGACGAGTTCACCGAGGATGGGTATTTTGTAACAGGCGACATCGGACGTCGCGATCCTGATGGCCGCGTTTACATTTCGGGTCGGGCAAAAGACCTGATCATTTCCGGCGGATACAACGTATATCCCAAAGAGGTGGAAAACATTCTTGATGAGATATCTGGTGTTTCGGAGAGCGCTGTCGTCGGACTGCCTCATCGTGATTTCGGTGAGGCTGTCTGCGCTTTCGTGATCGGCGCGGGAGAGGAGGCGGTTCTCATTGCCGAATGCCGCAAGCGCCTTGCCGCTTATAAGACGCCTAAAAGAATACTCTTCGTCGATGCGTTTCCGCGCAATGCCATGGGAAAAGTACAGAAGAACCTTCTGCGTGAGGCATATGCAGATCTGTTTGGCGGCGCCCGCTCTCGTCTGTAATTGGGCGACAGCAAGTGGCTCTGTTGCGCTGGGGTTCGTCTAGAGCTGGATGAACACAGCCTTGATATCCAGAAATTCAGCCATTCCGTATTTTGAACCTTCGCGTCCGATACCAGATTCCTTGACGCCTCCAAACGGCGAAACTTCTGTAGATATGAGCCCGGTGTTTAGGCCTACCATTCCGTATTGTAGCTGCTCGCTCAGGCGCCAGGAGCGCGCCATATCCGTCGTATACGCATAGGCGGCGAGGCCTGCACGGGAGTTGTTGGCGTAACTCAGCACTTCCTCTTCAGATCGGAAGCGAACGAGCCCTGCAACAGGGCCAAACGTCTCCTCTCGTGTCAGCAGTGCATCGGGTGCGACGTCCCTCAGAACTGTTGGTTTGTAGAATGTGCCAAACTCGGCATGGCGTTTTCCGCCGGTCAATACGTCCGCACCACCGGTGATGGCGTCAGCGACATGCATTTCGACTTTATGCAGAGCATTGCGGGTGATCAGCGGCCCCTGGCCCGTAACCCCAGCGAGCCCGTCGCCAACGATGAGAGCGGCAGCCTTGTCCGCTAGCAGGCGTGCAAACGCCTCATATATGCTATCCTGTACATATATACGGTTGGCGCATATGCAGGTCTGGCCCGTGTTCCGAAATTTAGACGCGAGCGCACCAGCGGCAGCTGCCTCAATGTCGGCGTCTTCAAAAACTATAAAGGGCGCGTTGCCACCAAGTTCGAGCGAGACACGCTTGACCGTCCCTGCGCACTGCGCCGCCAGTTTCTTGCCCACGGGTGTGGATCCGGTGAAAGTGAATTTGGCGATACGGGGGTCTTCCGTCAGGACGCGTCCGATAGGCTCAGCCTCTCCCGTCAGGATGCTGAGGACGCCTGACGGAAGACCGGCCTCCTCGGCGAGAACCGCAAGCGCCAGTGCGCTGTATGGCGTCAGTTCAGATGGTTTAAGAACGATGCTGCAACCAGAGGCGATGGCGGGAGCCACTTTGCGGGTAACCATTGCTGCAGGGAAATTCCACGGTGTGATGGCGCCAACCACCCCGACAGGTTGCTTTAGTACGAGAATGCGTCGGTCATTAGAGGGCGCGGGTATGGTGTCACCATAGACCCGCTTCGCTTCCTCAGCGAACCATTCGAGAAAGGCGGCTGCATAGGCGATCTCTCCGCGCGATTCAGTCAGGGGCTTGCCCTGTTCCGCCGTCATCAGGCGCGCCAGGTCTTCCTGATGGCTGAGGATTAGCTCATGCCACCTGCGCAAAACACGAGCTCTCATGGCTGCTGGTTCGTTTCGCCACTTGCGAGTAGCCTCCTCGGCCGCAGCCACAGCGCGCTGGGTTTCTGAAACACCCAGCGAAGGAACATGCCCTATCAGGCCGCCGGTTGCAGGATTGTGGACCGGTATGACGGGTTCTCCGGACCACCTGCCAGCGACATAACACTGTTCACGAAAAAGATCGCGCCGGCTCAGCGATATGCGATCTAGTTCACTTACCTGTGTCATGGCGCCTGATTAAGCCTGATGCAGAGCTGAGACAGAGTCGGGTTCGAAACAGTGAAGCCGTGACTGCATAACGGGTGGCTCAGGGTTTATCTCCAACGATCAGAGGACACTGAGCCTCTGTTAATGGTGTGAGAGTTACCGAATCCCGTGCGCTGCGACCGGAGGCCTGAGCCTGTGTTACCCAGACACGTCCGCCTGCGGCGCAGCGCTCGCCATAACTGAACGTGTCACGCATGTTAGGGGCGTCGAAGGCGAGGGAACCACCAAACTGCACGTCGCTGGGAATCGCCGTGAAGCGGAAATTCATATTGTTGTCCTTCGCAAAAGTCTCTGTCTGCGCGATTGATGCCCGCGTGAGGTGATTGAGGACGCTGGTGAAGCTGCGGGCTGCTATGTCGATCGTATTATTGGACGTTGTTCGGGGCGCCGAGGCGGACTGACCGTTGACAATCACGAATATGTTTGCAGCTCGCGGGCTTGCCGAGAGAGCGTCAATCTGCCGGATCGCGTCTGGAGCGACGAAAAACGGAACCGACGCCCCGCCATCTACGTGCATTTCCTGAAAAATCCTGCCGTCTTTCTCAACCTCAATCATAACCGGCGGGAAGACCCCGGGAACGCTGGCCGATGCAAGCAGGACATTGCGGAAGAGAGTGCGGGCCTTGTCTCCCCCCTGGATGGCTATGGCGCCCATGTCCCAGATGACCGTTTCTTCGCGGTCAAGGTTCGTCGTTGCGACAAGCAGCATGCGGCCTGACGCGGCGTTCTGAGCTACAGCTGCAACAAGTTCATCAGTGACAAAGCGTTCGACGAGTTCCCGCAGGGGTTTTCCGTCGAACACCCCCACATCCCACAGGGCGCCAACACCCCGCGGTTGCATGAGGTTGCCGGTGGCGTTTCCAGTATAGGCCTCGCGCAACTTGTCGTCCCAGTCCGGCCCGAGAAAAGCAAAAGGGGCAATGAGCGCGCCGGTCGATACGCCGCTCACAATTTCGAAGCGGGGGCGGGTTCCGGCGGTCGTCAGGCCTGCGAGCACGCCCGCACCGAAGGCGCCTCCTGCGCCTCCACCGGAAAGGGCAAGCATATCGACTGTTCTGTCAGAGGCCTTCGCAAGCTCGCGGTAGCTGCGGATTGCGCTGGCCTTGAGAAAGTCAGTATCGCTGGTTTCCATCCTGATGTCGGTGGGGAAGCCAACCGGCGCGGCGCCGCGCGGGGAGGCCATCGGACTGTCGAGCCTTGGCGCGGTTGCGCATGCGCCCGCACAGACACACGCCAGCGCTACAGCCAGGGCAAACTTGCTCATGCCTGAACGACTTTCATAGGTCACGACGTATGCCATAGGCGAGAGAACAAGTCACCGCGCGCACTGTATCGGTGGGCTCGACAACGTCAGCGGATCTTACCAGAACGCCATTCGGAAAGTAACCGACCCGTAATGCGTTAAGGCGTTTTCTGCGACCTCAGCATCATATCCGAGGCGAATATTCACGAACTGGCTGTCAATATCGATGCCGAGGCCGGCAACCACTGCATCCTCAGGCTCAACTCCGGGCTCGAGGGCGAATGAGGCTGCAGCGCTTCCCCCCGCGAACCTCATTTTTCCAGGGGCTGAATCCCAGTTCAGTACATGGCGGTAGCCGACCGAGGCATGCGGACGGAAGGAGAATGCATCTCCCGAGCTCAGATCGGCTTCCAGGACGACGCCATACGAGGCCGTGGTGAGCGATGCTTCACTGTCGGCAACGTCCAGCGCGAGGTCTTCCAGCTCCGTGGCGGTCTCTTTGTACCCTTCCTGACTGAAGCCAATGTGGTCGGCGGCAATGAAGGCTTTTGCATCAAACCAGCCAAGGGGAGCGCGGTAGGTCGCCCTCACGGCGCCGGTGTAGGTATTCCCCTTCCATTGTCCCCTAACCCTGTCATTAAGGTCGCCTACAACGACCCGACGGTCTGAGGTGAAGTCAACCAATCCTATAGAGGCTGCTCCATTGACTGTCAGATTTCCTGCGATCCAGCCTCCATAGGCGCCGGCAGATGTGTGGGATACGTTAAGTGGAGCAGACGAACGATTTTCCTCCTCCATCTCCACCGATTCCAGCGAGAGAAATGTTCCGACCAGAGCTTCACCGTTAGAGATCAGATCTATGCCGGCCGCGACACCGAAACCACCGCCTGAAACTTCGACGGTCTTCTCGGTTGCATCAGAGCGATGGAAAACCCCAAACTCCTCTGCCCATGCGCCCCCGGGGGCGTTCGGCTTGTTGGAGATCAGGTCGAGCCTGTGGGCGGTAGCGCCGAAGGCGGCGGTAGCATTTGAAGCAAGGACTCGCATAATTGCCGCGTCCGAGGCGGGCAGGAGATCTCCCCATCCCCGCTTGAAGGAGGCTCCATCCGTGAGGGATGTCAATGCAACGGCAAATTCGTCACTCTGTGTCAGCAGGTCGAGTACGCCATTATAGGCGCTCGCCTGACGCGTATTCAGGTCGAGTTGGGTTGTCGACTTAACGTCGAGGGTAAGGTCAATGGCGTTAGCCGTCGGCTGGACCAGTCGCATCGTATAGAGATACGGGCTGTTTGCATTCAGCATACTGGACACGGGGCCTGCGAGATTTAGCGTGCTGGCCTGCAGTACGCGGAGAGTAAACGGTCGATTGGTGAATTGCCTGAAAATCGGAGTGAACTGGGTATTGGCGGCAATCGTGGCTGTGCCGGTCACATTGAAAATCGGAATGTTGCCGGCGATCCTTGCGTTATCAATGACCAGACCGACCTTGGCAGCGTTGGCGAGCGACATGGACGACAGGTTCAGCGCGCCGCTGGCGTAATTGTTGAGGGTAGAATTGTTAACTGTCATCGCAAATGGCGCAGTCCCGGTGCGGAGAATGTCGCCATCAAAGCGTGAGCCGTCTGTCAGTAACATGGATGCGACAGCTGATCCGAAATCCAGCTTTCCAGACAGGGTCCCTCCAGCCATCGAGAGGCTCGCTCCGGATCCCCGGAATGTCGTATCGCCCGTCATCGCAGCGCTGTTGATCGCGAACGTATCAGAACCGGTTCCGAAAAAGACGTCCCCCTGAAGTTCGCCGGACAGCAGATTGAAGATGTCGTTCCCGGACCCAAACCGGACATCTCCGAGGATGCGCGCATTGTCGACCGTATCTGTCTGCGTAAGCGTCACGCCAGTTGCATTAGTGGAAAAATCCAGGGCGATCTCAAGCCCGGATCCGCTGGTGACCGCATCGGTGAGGTCGTCGTCGGTATGGATGGCGCTGATGCGGGACGAATTGGTGAATGAGGTCACCGAGCCGGACCGATCCCGGAAGGCGACAGAATCGCCACCATATCCGCGAACGTCGGACAGGATGAGGCCGTTGTTCACAACGGCGTTCACATTCGCTCCCGTCTCTATCAGGATACCATGAGCGGTGTGATTGGTGCGTGTCGCAGCCGATGTCTGGATAGAACCTCCGTTGACGAGCTTCGGGGTCGAGGCGCCGGCGCCGATCTGCACTGCGATGGCGTTGCTTTCAAAAGAACGCGCGGAAATGGTTCCGCCATTGAAGATGCCGCCGGCGACAGCCGTGCTATGCAGCCCGTCCGCAGACCCGGAAATACGAAGGGCCGTGGACGACACGCCCACATTCAGGCCTGTCGACAGGATCGATCCCCGGTTCATCAGTCCATATTCATAGACAAACTTTCCGATGACCTCGGAAAAGTCGCTGTCTTTGTCGTCGTCCAGGGAGTCGTAGATTGTCTCTTCAACAAGCCCAAGCTGGAGTGCGCCTCCCGCCGTTCCATTGGAGGATTGTATCAGAACAGCCGGAGCAGAGCCGAAGCTGGAAACCGTTCCCTGTGTGCGGTTCTCGTTAAAGTTCTGGACCACATCCTTGACGTTGGGTGTCGGATCTGCGCCGCCGACGGCGTTGCCGTTGATAAGGAAGCCGCGCGCCAGGTTGCGGCGTATTTCGACTGCGGCCCCGCCGATAAGCAGATCATCAGCATCCAGAACAGGAGGCGTAATGTTGTCCTTCAGGTTCGGATCATAGTTGCTCCGCTCCCGGCTGGTGAAGCCGGTTGCGATGATGGCGCCGTCGATCATGAATTCCCCTGCAACTGCGCCTGCGATGCGGACGCCGACAGAGTTTTCTCCCTGGGCGTTGGTGACGCCGCCGATGTCGATGTTGCCCGTCACACCCTCGCGGATATCAAGGGCAACCGAATTGGAGCCGGTAACCGAAACGCTTCCATCCTGGATATAGTTGCCATTCAGCGCTGATCTTAAGGAGATGCCGTAACTGTCATTTCCCTCTACGGTGACTGCGGCGGATGTCGTGGCGCCTCGCTGAAGCAGAATGTTGCCATTAAAAGATCCTCCCGCTTCCAGAAGAAGGCCGATGCGCCCCGAACCAATCGCAAGAGGTCCGTCCTGGTCGCCATCATTGTCGGTGTCGGGTCGTGTGTAGTCCTCCGTTACCGATATCGTCCCTGAACCTTTATAATCCCCGGTACGTCCGGCGAGGATCCTCACGCCGACGGCGTTATCGGAGTTCGTTACCGTAACGGCGCCGTTGTTCTCGAGGCTGTTGTTGCTGTCGATCGTGACAGCTGTCGCCCCATTCTGCTTGTCCAGAGTGATGGATCCTGAGGAGGTTATTCTCACATCCGAGGCGGTCCCGGCATTTGCCGTAGCGGTCCGCACCGGCGTGGTGGTCGCCGTTGATATCGATACCTGAGCAATCGCCGGCAGCGTCAGGACAAGGGGAGCGGCGGCTCCCAGCAGAAGGCGCACTTTAAGGGTCATGACGGCCGTCAACTCCTGAATAGTCTACTCGGTAATGTAGCCCTGCGCTCTGCCGGGCGCCGTTCGGACAGCTTGTCTGCCTAACCTGCCGCGGGCCGGGAGAAAACCCCGGACCTGCAAGCTGGCCCTGTTTTGCCAGGACCCTGAGGGTTCGGGGGGGGCGGGGAGGATGCCTGCATCCACCGTCGGCAAGCATCTCCCTCCTTTAAAGAGGGATAAGGTTTTATTCCGAGAAGGGAAACCGCTGCATCCCCTCACGGGGTTTTACGCCGGGCGCTCCCTGGTCAACTTCACGTCGCAGGAGCTTGCCGGGCGGGCAGCCGGGCCCCTGCCGCCAGCTGTCAAAAAGAAATCCGATGACCGCATCTGGCCTCACCGAAGCATCCGCTGGGCCCTGAGGATCCGATTGCGATGGATGGGGCAAGGATGGCCCCTGCCTCACCCTGGCGCACGAGGAACAGCTTTCAGCCACACGTCGTGATGTGGTCCTGGCGTTCCGCCTCAGCCACAGTCGGGAGGGCGTGCTTGCTTAGGGATGAAAGCGTTCGGTCTGGTAGCAGGCGCGCGCCCGGGGGCGCTGCGTCCGGGCGTGACGGCGCGCTCCAAACGGCGCACTGTCGAGACTGGAGTCGCAGCCTTTCGTACTGCGGGCGCATGGGCGGCAAAGTCCGGTCGGCGCTGACAAGGAAATGGCTAACCGCGAGTGCGTCAGGGCGGGCTTACTCAACCCGTATAAAGGCGTCTTACCCCTTATGCGAACCGCGGGATGAAGCTCGCAATGTTGTCTGGATGGCGATCGATCTGACGCTGGTCAGCCAGGACGGGGGCGGCTCTGCCTCGCAGGGGGCGTTTCTGCGGTAGCGATACTCGGGGACGTCACGCTCGTCGGCTTCGTTACACGGGCGCAGTTTCTGTCCAGTCAGTGAGCGAAGTTCCGGTCAGTATAGAGGCGGATGGCCACTACGGCGAAGCTAGAGCACGTTGCATCTTTTGTGAATCGAAAAGGGATTCCCCTTTTGGTCGAAGCCTGATTCATCATGCTGACTGGTTTGGAGGCCAGCATGGATGCCGGGAAAGCCGAGATCTGAGGACCT
>Ga0169931_10008064_pt1 | contig 15459 bp, 11 predicted proteins | sample Kivu_15m_20L_FD_129675 | JGI IMG/M metagenome (GOLD analysis project Ga0169931, IMG submission 129675) | Freshwater microbial communities from Lake Kivu, Western Province, Rwanda to study Microbial Dark Matter (Phase II) - Kivu_15m_20L... | ecosystem: Environmental > Aquatic > Freshwater > Lake... | reverse complement strand
TCCGTATTATTGAGCCTCTTAACCCGATACGATGAAGCGTGAAATTACTTCCTGGTATTCTCCTGCCTTGCAGGCAGAGATGCCTTTAGCTGTGTATGGCCATTATGGATTTTCCATTTTACTGATTCCAACCGCTGCCGCCGATTATTTGGAATACGAAAGATTTCAGATGATGGAGGCCCTGGCGCCTGTTTTGGATTCGGGCAAGTGTAAAATATTTTCGATTAACAGCATCAACCGCGAAAGCTGGTTGAACAATGATATGAACCCGGCACACAAAGCCATTCGGCACAATCAGTTTAACGATTACGTGTGCAATGAGGTTATTCCGTTTATTCAAAACCATTCGGGTAAGGACATACCGATAATCACATGCGGAGCAAGCTTTGGAGCACTGCATGCCATGAATTTATTTCTGAAATATCCTCATTTGATTCAGGGCGCCATAAGTATGAGCGGTGTTTACAATCTGGCCGAATACACCAAAGGATATTGGGACGATCAGGTGTATTTTAATTCGCCCGAACATTATTTACCAAACATTCAGGATGAAGAGTACCTGAATCAGATTAAAGCATCGCATCACATTCATATTTACACCGGTTCGGGCGATTATGAGGACCCCAATGCGAGCCGTAGGTTTTCGCAAATGCTTTGGGACAAAGGCATTTGGCACGACCTGGGCATTTGGGGGCATGACGTTACACACGACTGGCCCACTTGGCGAAAAATGCTACCTTTTATTTTGCAGGAGAAGTTCTAAACTATTTGTGTCAGGTAAAAGCATTATTGTTTGTTTAGACTTAAGCATTGGCGTAGCTTTGAAGCACCCAAAATCAACTTCTTCAGGTGTTCAGGATCTATTTAATGATTGCTTTGTTGCTTGCCTGCTTAAGTGGCAGTGCGCAGCGCGTGGGAGTTGTGCTTAGTGGTGGCGGCTCCAGCGGACTTGCGCATGTGGGCGTGCTTAAGGCACTGGAAGATGCAAATATTCCTATTGATTATATTGCAGGTACATCGATGGGGGCGCTTGTGGGAGGTATGTATGCCATGGGCTATTCGCCCGATGAAATTATACGTATTGTGGTTAGCGAAGAGTTTAATCAATGGGTGTTTGGAAAACCATTGGATCGTTATGTGTATTTTTTCAGGGAACGAGAACCCGATGCTTCATGGACCGGTATTAAATTTCGAGTGGATTCTGTTATTCAAACAAGATTTCCTACCAATATAGTAAGTCCGGTTAATATGGATTTTGCTTTTCTGGAGCGCACTGCTCCGGTAAGTGCCGCGGCAGGTTATAATTTCGATAGCTTGTTTGTTCCCTTTCGCTGCGTAGCAGCAGATATTCATAACAAAGCCGAAGTTGTTTTTAAATCGGGTGATTTGGGTCAGGCCCTGAGAGCAACCACCACGTATCCATTCTTTTTCAAGCCCATTGTGGTTGACGACAAACTCCTTTTCGACGGAGGTTTATATAATAATTTCCCGGCCGATGTGATGTATCGTGATTTTTTGCCTGATGTAATTATTGGAAGTACGGTTGCTTCAGAAATGAAGCCCCCACGCGAAGACGATATTGTTTCTCAAATAAAAAACATGCTCATGGAACGAACTACCTATGGTTCGGTTTGCGAAAATGAAAGTATGATTATTATTCGCCCTGAAATTCCAAGGGTATCTATTCTTGATTTCGACGAAACAATTAATATGATTTCAGGCGGCTATGCCAGCACCAACGAACGCATGGCTGAAATAAAAAAGATGATTCCAAGAACCCAGGATTCAATTTTACTGGCTAAAAAGCGACATGAATTTACCCACAGAAAAGTTAATCTTGATGTGGAAGAAATTACTATTGAAGGGCTGAATAAATACCAGTCCAATTATGTAAAAAGGACATTCAGAGCAAAAAAACTTCCCGTTCCGGCAGAAAACCTTCGTCCGTTTTATTACCGCTTAGCTTACGACAGCAGAATTAAAAAAATATATCCTACAGCCACCATTAATAAATCAAGTAATAAATATGCCTTAAAACTTGACATGAAGCTTGATAAGGATGTTTTAGCTGAATTTGGAGGCTTGTTTTCGTCGAAACCAATAAATATGGGTTTTCTTGCATTGCACTACAAACGAATTAACCGGATTGGAACTGCAATTGATGCGAACACTTATTTTGGTAAGTTTTATAGTTCGGTTCAGGTGAAGGGCACCTTCGATTTTCCCTACAAACTACCCATTCAGATTGAAACTGATTTTACATTTAACAATTTTGATTATTTTAATTCTGCCAGTACCTTCTTCGAAGATGTCAAGCCTTCCTACCTGATTCAGTCTGATCGTTCTTTTTTGTCAGCTTTGGTTGTTCCCTGGCGAAACCGTGCCAGAGTCAAAGTTGGATTTACTGCAGCACGAATGTTTGATGACTATTATCAAACACTCAATTTCACAACGGTTGATACAGCCGACCGGACGAACTTCAATCATGTTTCGGGCTTTTTTAGTTTTGAGCACAACACGCTCAACAGAAAGCAATACGCAAGCACAGGTTCGCAGTTTTTAATTAAATTAAGATATCTTTCGGGACAAGAGTTTAATAACCCCGGAAGTACAAGTACGGTTATCGATGAATTTCGTTCTAATCATGATTTCTTTCGACTAAAGATATCGTATGATAAATACCTGAATAAAAGGGGAAGGATTCATGCAGGAATTTACGGAGAAACCGTTCTTTCCAATCAACCTTTTTTTAATAATGCAACGGCTACATTGCTTCAAGCACCGGCCTTTCATGTAATTCCGGAAAGCCGAACCCTGTTCCAGCCACAATTCAGAGCACATAATTATGCGGCAGGTGGACTTAAGTTAATTACTGCTTTCACAAATCGCCTGGAGCTCCGGCTTGAGGGTTATGTATTTCAGCCTTATCAGGAAATTCTTTCAGACGAAGACCAAAATGCCTTTTATGGTAATTTACTTTTCAGACGTTACTACTTAGGTTCAGCTTCGCTGGTTTTTCATACACCCATTGCGCCTATTGCTTTGAGTGTTAATTATTACGATCAAAGTCCCAAGCCCTGGTCTGTCATCTTCACCACAGGATTTTTGATTTTCAACCGCAGGGCGCTGGATTAGTAAACCAGTTTACTTTCAATTACCTTAATTTGAGTTTACCGTTGGGTTTCTGCTTTTAAATGTCCCAAGCCGCCTGTGTGTAGGTATAGGATTTTACTATTCAATTGGAAATAATTCTTTGAAATTAAATCCAGAACTGCCATCATCGCCTTTGCACCGTAAATGTTATCCAGCTTACATGGCTGGTTTGAATTCCAATCATTTAGAAAAGACATCAAGGCAGAGTTAGTCTTTGCGTATCCACCCATGTGATAATCTTCGATAATACAAACATTTGGATACTCATTCAAATCAAAAGCAGCGCTTTCAATCAATTGTTTTCTAATGGCATTTTGGCCTTTAAGGACTTGTATTCCAATAATTTTCACTTTTGACTCGGAAAGTTTCTTTGCGATTCCAGCCAAGGTCGTCCCGGTGGCAACCGGTAAAACAATAAAATCATATTCTTCATGTTCAGACACCATTTCCATGGCGCCGCGCATGCCTTCCCTGCCCGCCCCGCCTTCAGGAATAATGAATGCCTGAGGATATAATTCCAATAGTTTATCCAAAAAACAGCTATCTGTCTTCGAACGATACTCTGTTCTTGAAACAAAATGAAGATGCATTTCAAATTCAAGCATCTTAAGCATGACAGGGTTGGGCTCCAGTGGCTTTTCGCCACGGAGAACTCCTACTGAAGGATGCCCTTTTCGAAAAGCAAGCGCCGCCAGCGCGAGTAGATGATTTGACCAGGCACCACCAAAAGAAAGTAGGGTTTGCGCAGGATTCGCCTTTTCGATAAAATATTTTAATTTGAATGGTTTGTTGCCTGAAACAGGATCAAACAAATCGCCAAATACCCGAATAAACAATGAGCATTCTTTCTGAATATGTTCAATAAATACGGGCTTATCAATAATCATTGAATGGAATCCTATCCACCAAAGAAAAGAAATTACCTTAATTTATTCAGGAATTAATAATCACGATTATCAATCTGCCATTCTTCGTAACCTTCAGGAATTTGCTCCGGGGCAGAATTGGTTCCGAAATATTGCCCAGTGCTTTGATTTACATAATACTGATTGTATCCCGACTCTACCTTGCCTGTTTGATCGCCGTTTTTAATTTGCTGTGTTTCATTAATCACATCTATAAACTGATCCACATTCCGGTCTTGCTGCGCCATTCTCTGGTTATAAGCCTGATTGTAATTATCGAAAGAGGACTGCATATTGGACATTCGCTGCTGGTGCGATTGAAAATTAGACTGCATGTTATTCATTCTTTGTTGATGAGCAGCAGTCATTTGATTCATGCGCTGGTTGCTTTCATACCGGTCATTTTCCATTCGACTTGCAAAAGCTCTGTTTTCTTGTTCTCTCCAGGCGGGTTCGGTGCGATAAGAAGATGTCATTCCGGCAAAAAGTGTCTTGGTTTGCTCCTCTTTGGCCGGTGTAGTGGTGTATCCACTAATATTTACAATCCATGAATATCCCGCTTCGCTGGTCACACAGCGTATGGCACCCACCATGTCCTCACCGTTTTGCCTAAATTTGAATTTGACTCTGGCTGCAGTTACTTTTGATTGAACTCCTACTTTCAATGCTGCCTGTTCGAACTCTCTTTTTAATTCAGGGTCTTCTTCGGTTGATGTAAATCCAAATCCTCCCATTTTACTGTATACAAGTCCTGCATATTCTTTGGCAAAATTACCTGCAGGCACATAGCTTCGCACCTGCGACATCGGATTACCTGAATTTACACCTTCATACATTCCCAATTGAGGCATCGGAAGCGAGTAAGCGGGAATTGAAGGGTCACCAAAAAACATCCTTGTTTTCCCGTCGGGACTAATAGTGACGCCGCATTCACGAATCTGACCGGATACGCGTTCCAAGCCCACTTTTGTTTTCCAGCCTTTGGGCATGTTCACAGTAAAAGCACTTTCGTTGGGGTCTTTTACGCTTTCAAATTCAGGTTCCCACGAAGATTCTTCATTAAACATTGCAAAAATCCCTGATGATTCGGAAGAATCCGAACTTTGAGTTCCCTCTGTTTTGCTTCCGCAACCAAAAGCAATTAAACAGATAATTAGTAAATTGTATTTCGAAATTATTTGATTGTTCATACCGCTTTAAATTACAATTCAAAATTCGCAAACAAATCAATCCTGCGTAATCCCCGTGATTGGGGATATTGAACAACAAGCGGTATCGTTAATTTTACTTGGGGATCAAAAGGTGTTTTTAATCAACACTTCCCCAGCTTTCACTTACCATTTTCATTAATTCATCAGCAATCTTTCGGTCATTGCTCAAACGGGGTACTTTGTTTTGCCCGCCTAACTTGCCTTGCGATTTCATGTAGGTAATAAAGCTATTTGTTTGTAAGGAACGAATCACAAGAGGTTGAAGCACCTTCCCGGTAATCAGGTCATTGTAATAAATGTTCTTTTTCCGTAAAGCCAGATCTATTTTTAATCTGAATTTTTCAGGGTCAACCGGTTTGTTTTTAAATTCAATAAACCACTCATGATAAGGGAGTCCTGATTGCGGACTTACCTGCGGAGCTACGGTGAATTCAGCAACTTCAATGACTTCGCCCAAGCTGGCTTCTTTTAGTGCATGCTCTACTTCTTCGGCAATAACGTGTTCGCCAAAAGCAGAAATAAAGTGTTTTATTCGTCCCGAAACAATTAAACGGTAAGGGCTTGTGCTTACAAATTTTACGGTGTCTCCAATATTGTATCCCCACAAGCCGGCATTAGTATTCATGATTAACACATAATTGACTCCAATTTTCACGTCTTTCAGCGAAATCCGCGAAGGATTTTCTGAATGAAATTCGTCCAGAGGAATAAATTCATAAAATATTCCGGCATCAACAATCAGCAACAATCCCTCTGAAGGATGTTTGTCCTGGTAGGCGATAAATCCTTCGGAGGCGGGAAAAGTCTCTATGGAGTCAATTTTGTCGCCAATGAGTTTTTCAAACCGCGTTCTGTAGGGCTCAAAATTAACTCCACCGTATACAAACACTGAAAAATTCGGAAAGATTCTCCGAATGGTTTTTCCTCCGGTTTTTTCTTGCAAAAGCTCAAAGTACATTTGCACCCAGGAAGGAATTCCTGAGATTAATGTCATGTTTTTTTTCAGCGTTTCATTGGCAATTTTATCAACTTTAATTTCCCAGTCCTCAATGCAATTGGTCTTGTAGCTGGGCATTTGATCGCGACGCAAATAACCGGGCACATGATGATTCACAATGCCGGATAACCGACCTAATGGAATGCCGGCAATTTCGCTTAATTCAGGGCTCCCTGACAGAAATATTAGTTTGCCATTTAAAAAATCGGAATTTCCGGTTTCATGAATGTACATCAGCAATGCATTTTTTGCAGAATTGATGTGGTTTCCGATAGAATCTGATGAAATTGGAATGTATTTGGTGCCGGAAGTGGTTCCGGATGTTTTACAGAAATAAATGGGTTTTCCCGGCCACAAAACATCCTTCTCGCTTTTTGTAACTCGTTCAATGTATTGTCTCAGTTGCTCATAATCACGAACGGGCACATTTTTTTTAAAGTCTTCGTAAGATTTTATCTGATCAAAATGGTGATCCTTGCCAAATGCTGTATTTCGGGCAGTAGCAATGAGCGTCTTGAACACTTTTTCTTGTTCTTCGGCAGCCCGGAGGCTTGCTTTCCTAACTTTTGAAGCAATAAAATAAGCAAGAGGTTTTGCGAGCATTGATTTCAATCCCATAAGTGTCCCAAAATTAGTAATAATCGTTTGTCAGAAACGGAACGTGGCTGAAGTCTTCGATGAAAAAACAACTTTAATTGGCTCTTGATCCGGCAAAAGCCGGCTCCAGCAAAAGCGAAGGCAACACCAGGTGAGGCCTTTCGGCCGAAAAGGCCGGATTACCAAAACGCTTGTGCAAGGCAACTTTTCGGGTTGCATTGAACAAATAAATATAAGGATGTTGTCGATTAATTTCCTGTTGCAATATGTGCATCATTTGCTTTCGCCTGGCTGGATTCAACTCACGGTTAATTTCTGTAATCAGCGAGTCGGTGTAGCTTGACCCGAAGCCTGTGAAATTGGCACCGTGTTCGGCCCAGCTTTGACTGTGCCAGAGCTGCCTTGGGTCATCGGGTCGTGACGATTTAGACCAGGCTCCCAGCATGGCATCAAAATCATGAGCGAATGCTCTTTGATAAAAGACCGAAAACTCAAGTGGATCAGGCTCGGCATTAACGCCAGCTTTGAGCATTTCATTTCGAATCATGAGCACCATGTCTTTTGTAACAGGCGAGATCATGTAGCTGAGCTTAAAACTCAATGGAACTCGCTTTCCGTTTATTAATTTATCGCGGACGTGATCACCATCAGTGTCTTTCCATCCGGCATCTTCCAGGAGGGAAATTCCTTTGGAGATAGAAAAATCGACCGGCTTCACACTTGGGTCAAAATCAGGCTGCGCCGGAAGAATAAAACCACCAATTTGACTTGCCTGCCCTTTTGCAATTACATGAATAATTTCCTCTACCGGAACAAGGTACGACATGGCTTCTCGTACACGAACATCGCTAAAAACAGGAGTTCTAGAACCTTCAGGGCGCATGTTCATTCCCATGTAAGTAAATGTAAATGAGTTAATTGCCTCGGCCTTGTAGTTTTCTTTGAAATAATCCTTGCGCAGCAATTTATCCAAAGCCACTGATGACAATTCATAGGTGAAATCAATCTGCTGCTTCTTTAACGCCAGAATCACAGGTTCCATGTCGCGGATGATTCTGAATATAATTTGGTCGGGTAGCGCTTTTTCCTTGTCCATCAACGAATTGCCTTGATTGAGTTTGGCTTTTCGAAGAAGAGTAATATAACTACCCGATTGCCATTCACTAACCCGGTAAGGGCCGAGTCCATTCAATTTTTCGGGCTTTCTGCCATTTCCGGCATCATTAAACGAGGCACAAAAATCGTCCAGCGCTTTTGCATTTAGCGAATCGCTGCGTAATTCATCGAACGAATAATTTCTGAGCACATGTTCAGGATCATGAAAATCTTCCTGCAGCACGATTACTTCACTCAGTAATAGAAGATTATCAAAATACCTTTCTTTCAGTTGAATGTCAAAATGAAGCGAATCAATGGCTTTAATAATTTCAAGATTGTTCAGAAAAGACTTTCCCTCGGGGTTGTTTATGCACGGGCAAATCATGACTTTAAACGTAAACAGAATGTCATTGAGTGACAAAGCCTGTCCATTGTCCCATTTTAAATCGCTACGGATCTTGCAACGGTAAGACATACTGTCATCAAGTATTTCGGGCAATACCTGCAAAGCATCCGGAATAAACTCACCTGAACTGAGATTGAGTGTTACCAAACGCTTTTGTGTACACTGAAAAATATTGGATGTGTATGCGTTGTGATCGTTGGTGGGATGCAGTCCGGCAGGTTCGGCCAGAAAGTGAACAATTAAAGAATTCTGGCTTAAATCTCGCTTGGGTGTGCAGCCAATTAAAAACAACAATCCAACAAAGGCAAACAAATGGCGAAACATGCTGCAAAAGTAAGTAATTGATTTGAGCCTGTTAAACTGAGATCGTTTGTGCATTTTATAAAAACCTCACCGCAGGTGATTTAAGCGCATAATCCAATTGAACCTGCCAATAAAAATAGTTTGTTGTTGAAAGCCATTCCTAAAATTCATTCTTTTCAAAATTCATGAATTCACAAGTCCGTATCTTTGCGGCATGCCGCCGGATGGTTTTTCCAAGCTTTCGAAGTTAGATCAGGATGAATATTATTTCAGTCCTGAAGGATACGTAGTTTTTACAGCCAAGTACCTTTTGAAAAGAGGCTATTGTTGTAAAAACGGCTGCCGGCATTGCCCTTACGGTTACAACGTGAAAACGGGCCAATTTGATAAAGAAAAATCATGAATAATAGCATTACCGATTCTCTGGAAGCACTTTTTATACAGGAAATAACTGAAGGTATTCCGCATGTGCTTCCGCCGGAGGCGAAACCATCACCTGCCTACAGTCATGCGCCCAGGCGCAAGGATATTTTAACAGATGAAGAGAAAAAACTGGCCATTAAAAATGCGCTTCGTTATTTCCCGGAGCAACACCATGAAATCCTTGCTAAGGAATTTGTAGCAGAATTAAAGCAATACGGGCGTATTTACATGTACCGATTCATGCCGCAAACGCCAATTTACGCGCGACCAATCGATGCTTATCCGGCAAAATGTACTCAGGCAGCTGCCATCATGCTCATGATTCAAAACAACCTCGATCCGGCCGTGGCACAACACCCACAGGAATTAATCACCTATGGCGGCAATGGAGCTGTTTTTCAAAACTGGGCTCAGTACAGGCTCACGATGAAATACCTAAGTGAAATGACCGAAGAGCAAACTTTGGTGATGTATTCCGGTCATCCGCTCGGGCTTTTTCCTTCGCACAAAGATGCGCCCCGGGTGGTGGTTACAAACGGAATGATGATTCCCAATTACAGCAAGCCCGACGACTGGGAGCGATTCAATGCCCTTGGTGTTACCCAGTATGGACAAATGACGGCTGGTTCGTACATGTACATCGGCCCGCAGGGCATCGTGCATGGCACTACCATAACGGTAATGAATGCTGCCCGCATGAGTTTAAGAAAACGCAAGGATTCAAATCCGGATATCACTTCAGGAAAAGGACTGCTGTTCGTTACGGCTGGTTTGGGCGGAATGAGCGGTGCACAACCCAAAGCGGCAAAAATAGCGGGTGTTACCAGCATTTCTGCCGAAGTAAATCCGGCTGCTGCGCGAAAACGATTTAGCCAGGGTTGGGTAGATGAACTGTTTTCTGATGCCAATGAAGCAATTGCACGTGCTCAAAAATCGAGAATCAACGGAGAAGCCGTGTCCATTGCCTACGAAGGAAATATTATTGATTTATGGGAAGCACTCATTGAGCAGAATATAACCGTTGACCTGGGTTCTGATCAAACTTCCTTACACAACCCCTTTGCAGGGGGATATTACCCGGCTGGATTAAGTTTTGACGAATCGAACCGGATGATGGCCGATGAACCGGAACGCTTTCATGAGGAAGTTTATAAAAGCCTTATCAGGCATGCCGAAGCTGTAAATACCTTGTCGGAACGAGGTATGTACTTTTTCGACTACGGAAATGCGTTTTTGCTTGAAGCTTCGCGTGCCGGGGCTGATGTTACCGGAAAGAACACTGAGTTTAGGTACCCCTCTTATATTCAGGATATTCTGGGGCCAATGTGTTTTGATTATGGTTTCGGCCCTTTTCGTTGGGTTTGTGCTTCCGGTAATCAGGACGATTTAGATGTTACTGACCGCATTGCAGCAGAAGTGCTTGCTGAACTTTTGGCCGGTGCACCGGCCGATATCAGGGGACAAATTCAGGACAATCTGAACTGGATCAAAGCTGCTTCAGAAAACCAACTAGTGGTTGGCTCTAAAGCACGTATTCTTTACGCCGACGCCCAGGGGCGGATGAAAATAGCTGAAAAATTTAATCAGGCAATCGCCTCCGGCGAGATTTCAGCACCGGTGGTGCTGGGAAGAGACCACCATGATGTTTCAGGAACAGATTCGCCTTACAGGGAAACCTCCAATATTTATGACGGTTCGCGCTTTACAGCCGATATGGCTGTTCAAAACTTTGCCGGTGATGCATTTCGTGGAGCCACCTGGATTTCGCTGCACAACGGCGGCGGTGTAGGCTGGGGTGAAGTAATTAACGGTGGCTTTGGAATGGTGCTCGATGGAAGCAGCGATAGCGACCGTCGCCTGAAATCGATGCTCCACTGGGATGTAAACAATGGAATCGCCCGAAGGGCTTGGGCCAGAAACAAGGAAGCAGTAACCTCAATTACCAGAGCCATGGAAATAGAGCCTAAACTTAAAATTACTTTACCCAATCTGGTCGACGATCAATTAATCAACCGGGTGTTAGAATAAACTAGTTCTCAGAAAGCAAGAAGGAAACACAGAAAACTTAAACGCCTTTTTACCGAAGTTTCAACACCTGTCCCGGTTTTAAGACGGAATTCTCATCCATTTGATTGAGTTTTGCAATGGCTGAAATTTTAATGGCGTACTTCTGTGAAATTTCCCGCAAATCTTGCCCTTCAGCCACCACGGTGGATTTTTCTTCCGCTTTTTTTCGTTTGGGTTGGATGTAGACGATTTCGCCCGGTTTAAAACGATAGTTTTTTGAATCAATATCGTTGTACTTCGGTATTTGCCAGCTCAGCAGGTCGAGCTCTTTTGTAAGCGTTTCGGGTGTATCGCCATCATGGGCAATCACATATTTAACCCGGTTGCGTGTTTGAACGTTACTTTTTTTATTACTGAACAATTCAATTTCTCCTGGTTCCTCCAGAGTGGTTTTAACTTCATTCACTTTAGCAACAGGACGTCCGGAAAGCACCTCTGTATCGTACTTAAACAGCGTATTTTCTTCTACTGTCTTAATCAAGAGTTCGGCATATCTTGGATTGGTAGCATAACCTGCTTTTTTAAGTCCATGAGCCCAGCCTTTGTAATCGTCCTGCGGCAGCAGGAAAAGCGAAGCATAACGCTGAGAATTCTTTAAAAACAGAGAATGGTCTTCGTAAGAATCAATCGCGTTGCTGTACTTCCTGAAACATTCATCTTTCGCATCATCGTCCTTGTAAAATGCCGGTCCGGTCCAATCTTTCTTGCACTTAATGCCAAAATGATTATTTGCTTCGGTCGCCAAATCACTATTTCCCGACGAAGACTCAAGGATTCCCTGCGCCAGAGTGATGGATGCAGGCACCCCGTGTTTGCGCATTTCGGTCATTGCTAAATCCTTGTAGGTCATGATATATTCTGCGGTGCTTGTTTTCTTTTGAGCAGATAAAAGGAATGGAATTAAAATCAGTGCTATGGTCAGTAATCTCATAACGCAAAAGAAGGTTTTGCCTGATAACGAAGTTTCATGGGTGATAATTATTTTTAAACAGGTTTGAGTTAATGTGTATTGTTTTGATTATGTAGGTATTATACACAAAGTGTCCCGGCAAGTTTGCGAACTGTTTTTTCCTACCTTTGCCCGCCAATTTATTTATTTGCCCATTCTATGAAGTTATCACAATTTAAATTCAAACTCCCGCCGGAACTAATTGCTGAACGTCCAACCACGAATCGTGATGAGTCACGTTTGATGGTTTTGAACCGCAAAACCAAGACGATCGAGCACAAGATGTTCAAGGATATATTGGATTATTTTGATGAGGGTGATACATTCATTATCAATGATACACGTGTATTTCCAGCACGTATGTATGGCAATAAGGAAAAAACAGGAGCTAAAATTGAAGTTTTTCTGCTCCGCGAATTGAATGCCGAAAGTCGTTTGTGGGATGTTTTGGTAGATCCGGCAAGGAAAATTCGCATCGGTAACAAATTGTATTTTGGCGAAGACGATTCGCTTGTGGCCGAGGTAATTGATAACACTACTTCAAGAGGGCGCACCTTAAGATTTTTATTTGACGGTCCACATGAGGAGTTCAAAAAAGTGCTTTATTCACTTGGAGAAACTCCTATTCCGAAATACATCAACCGCACCCCTGACGAAGAAGATGAGGAGCGATTCCAAACTGTGTTTGCGCGCAACGAAGGCGCAGTTGCCGCTCCAACCGCGGGATTGCACTTTAGTAAGAGCTTGATGAAACGAATGGAGCTCAAAGGGATTAATTTTGCAAACATTACTTTGCATGTGGGTCTTGGCAGCTTCAGAATGGTAGAAGTGGAAGACTTGAGCAAGCACAAAATGGACAGCGAAGAAATGTACATTTCGCAGCAGGCTGCTGATATTGTTAATACATCAAAAGAAGCTCGCAGAAACGTGGTTTCGGTAGGAACAACCACCATGCGTGCTATAGAAAGTTCGGTTTCAACCGAAGGTTTCTTAAAACCATACGAGGGCTGGACCAATAAATTCATTTACCCACCCTACGATTTCAGAGTGGCTAACTCGCTGGTAACCAATTTTCATATGCCTATGAGTACTTTGCTCATCATGGTATCGGCTTTTGCAGGACATGATTTCCTGATGGAGGCTTACAAAGAGGCTATCAAGCATGAATATCGTTTTTACACGTATGGTGATGCGATGCTGATCCTGTGATGGGAGAGTACAACCTGATCATTGTTGCCGGAGGAAGCGGAACCCGAATGGGAGCTGATGTTCCGAAACAGTTTCTCAGGATTGGGGGATCACCTGTTTTAATTCATACCCTTCGAATTTTCCAGAAAACTCTGCCAGGTGTGATTCCATGGCTGGTGCTTCCTGAAAGCCATCATTCGTTTTGGAATGAATTGTACCGGGAATCCGGAACAAATCTTCCACATCATCTGGTTGCCGGCGGACCAACACGTTTCCATTCGGTTAAAAATGGTTTACAAAACATTTCTTCCGGTCTTGTGCTTGTGCACGACGGAGTAAGGCCTTTGGTTAGCAAAGAAACCATTCTTGCAGTCATTGACAAAGCAAGGCAAAGCGGAGCTGCAATTCCAGGAATTGCCGTAAATGAAAGTATTCGAGAAAAAACAGGCAATACAAGCAGGCCGGTGAATCGTAACAACTACCTGCTGGTTCAAACCCCGCAATGTTTTTCATATGAATTAATGAAAGCAGCATTTGAGCAGGAATATCGAGAAGAATTTACTGATTGTGCTTCGGTATTGGAATACTGCGGAACTCCAGTTTCCCTTGTAGAAGGAAACCGCGAAAACATAAAGATTACGCTTCCGGCAGACTTGATTTTTGCTGAAGCTTACCTTAAAAATCACTGATTGAGAAAAACATTTCCTTGTTAAGGAAAAAATGCACGAATTTGCGTGCATGAAAGTTCTTCTTTTAGGTTCCGGTGGCAGGGAACATGCAATTGCTGCCAAACTAGTTCAAAGCGAGAGGCTTGAGAAGATGTGGATTGCTCCGGGCAATGCCGGCACCAGCCAATGCGGCGAAAACATCCCCTTAAAACCTGACAATTTTGATGGAATAGCCTCTTTTATTGCCCAAAACAAAATTGACATTTTAGTGGTTGGCCCGGAAGATCCCTTGGTAAACGGAATTCGGGAATTCATTGAATCACGAAATGATTGCGCTTCATGCATCATAGTGGGACCGGGAAAAGCAGGTGCTCAACTGGAAGGCAGCAAAGACTTTTCCAAGAAATTCATGGAACGTCATGGCATTCCAACAGCCCGGTATGCCAGCTTCAACTCAAGCGAACTGGCTGCTGCCAAGGAATATCTCAAAACCATACCCTCGCCTTATGTTTTAAAAGCTTCAGGCCTTGCGGCCGGAAAAGGTGTTGTAATACTAAACAACCTTGGGGAAGCTGAGAAAGAACTGGAAGAGATGATGAGTGGAAAGTTTGGCAATGCCGGGAATATCGTTGTTATTGAGGAATTTATGCAAGGCATAGAATGCTCTGTGTTCGTGCTTACCGATGGAAAAAACTATGTGCTTCTGCCGGAGGCGAAAGATTACAAACGGATTGGCGAAGGAGATACCGGTTTAAATACAGGCGGAATGGGAGCTGTTTCACCTGTGCCTTTTTGCGATGCATTGTTCATGGAAAAAATTCGTTCAAGAATCATTGAACCAAGCGTTCAGGGTTTACGAGCAGAAAACATAAATTATTCAGGCTTTATTTTTATTGGGATTATGAATGTTGGGGGCGATCCCTTTGTAGTTGAATACAATTGCAGAATGGGAGATCCTGAAACCGAAGTTGTTATTCCAAGAATTGAAAACGACTTACTTGATTTATTTGAAGCTCTTGGAAAGCAAGAACTTGATAAACATGAAATTAAACATAGCGAAAAAGTAGCCGTAACTGTGGTTACCGTTTCAGGCGGATACCCCGGCGAATATGAAAAAGGACAAACGATTTCCGGCTTAAGTGAAATAGACAAAACTCAAGTATATCACGCAGGAACTTCTTTATCCAATGGAAATATTGTAACAAGCGGGGGGCGCGTTTTAGCATTTACCTCTTTGGCGCCTACACTCGAGGAAGCCTTGAAGCAATCCTACCAGAATATTTCGAAGATTTGCTACGAAAGCATTTATTTCCGTAAGGATATAGGCAAAGATTTGATGTAGGCAGTACGCTATTTCTCTTCTGAGAGCAGATTCGAATCGTCGCTGGCTGGCGTCGTTACGTCCTCTTTTGCCATTTCACCTTTCAGATAGGCCGGGAGCTCCATTCCCGCCATTTTGAAAAGATCGTTCAAGGGCGGAACCGTTTGCATCAT
>Ga0169931_10008063_pt1 | contig 15460 bp, 12 predicted proteins | sample Kivu_15m_20L_FD_129675 | JGI IMG/M metagenome (GOLD analysis project Ga0169931, IMG submission 129675) | Freshwater microbial communities from Lake Kivu, Western Province, Rwanda to study Microbial Dark Matter (Phase II) - Kivu_15m_20L... | ecosystem: Environmental > Aquatic > Freshwater > Lake... | reverse complement strand
GATCATCCGCTGGTCGGATTGGCGGCGGGACCGCAACCGACGCGCGGCAGAGAGCCATCGGAAACGCCGGGCCAAACGCAGCCGGCGGCGAAGGAATAAGTAACCGGCGCTGTAGTACTAGAACGTCCTCCGCATGACCAATGCGCCGGCGGGGTCAAGTCCGGGCCGACTCAGCGCTCTGAGGCGGGCGGACGCTTCACCCCTTGCGCATCAGTTCGATGATCGCCACCACGAACGCGGGCAAGTCCTCCGGGGTGCGGCTCGTGATGACGTTGCCGTCGATGCACACTTCCTCGTCCACATAGACGCCGCCCGCGTTCGTCACGTCGTCCTTGATCGAGTGGAAGCACGTCACGCGGCGGCCCTTTAGTGCGGTCGTGCTGCACAGCACCCACGGGCCGTGACAGATCGCAGCCACCGGCTTGCCCGCGGCGTACACCTCGCGCACCAAGCGCAGCAGGTCGGCGCTACGGCGGATGTAGTCCGGGGAGAAGCCGCCGGGGATCACTAGGGCCGCGAAGTCGTCGCCCTTCGCGTCCTTCGCGCTCAGCGTCGCCTTCGCGGGGTAGCCCAACTTGCTCGTGTAGGTCTTGCCCGCCTCCGGGCCGACCAGTTCCACAACGCACCCGGCCTCGCGCAGCCGGTACACCGGGTACCACACTTCCATTTCCTGATACAGTTGCTCCACCAGCACCGCGACCCGCTTCCCGTTCAGACTCATGACGAAACTCCGTGGCCGTCGCGCGCCCGGCGAAGGCGCGCGAACAATCGCGTTAGTATGTGCAGTTGGGTGGCGCGAAGCAAACCGAGATGTGCGGGGCGCGAGACGTGTTCGCTCAGAACGGGCCTTTGCCGGGAACCACGGGCATGTAGTTCGGCGCGCCCACCGGCACGTTCGGCGCGGTGCCCACCTGCCGGCGCACCCAGTTCGCCGCGTCGCGGGCCGCGCCCGGGGTGAGCGCGAAGTAGCCCAGCGCCCCCGCCACCAGCGCCGCGAACAACAATACCGAAGGCTTCATCGGAAACACCCTCGCAGACGGGCGCGCAACTGTAGGGCACTTTTCGCGCGGGCGTGGCAGCTTTCGCGTGCGGCGCGGGTCGCGAGCCGGTACACTGTCGGCTTTCCCGCCAAACCGCTCGCTCCCGCCGGTTCCACATGCCACAGCGCTACGTCATCGTCGCCATCACCGCGGTCGCGGCGCTACTCATGTACATCGACCGGGTGTGCATCTCCATCGTCGCGGACCCCATCAAGGCCGACCTCGAACTGACCGACCGGCAGAAGGAAACCGCGCTCAGCGCGTTCTTCCTCACTTACGCGCTGTTCCAAATCCCCATCGGCGCGCTGGCCGACCGGTTCGGGCCGCGGGCGGTGCTGGCCGGGGCCATCGCGGCGTGGTCGGCGGTCACGGCGCTCACCGGGCTGGCGTGGTCGTTCGGGGCGCTGGTCGGCATTCGGCTGCTGCTGGGCGTGTCGGAAGCGGGCGCGTACCCGGCGGCGGCGACGCTGGTGAAGCGGTGGGCGCGGCCCGAAGAGCGCGGGCGGTTCAGTTCCATCGTCGCGCTCGGCGGGCGCATCGGCGGCGCGTTCGCCCCGGCGCTCACCACCGGCGTCGGGAAGGCGCTCGCCGGCGTGACGATCGCCGGGGCCGCTGTGGGCGAATCCGGGCTGAACTGGCGCGCGGTGTTCGTGCTGTACGGCGCGGTGGGCATTCTGGTCGCGGTCGCGTTCTGGCTCATCGCCCGCGACGACCCGCCGCGCCAACCCGTGCCGAAGCCAGAAGAGGAAGGCGCCGCGCCGCCCGGCGATTGGCACTCGATGCCGCCGGGCCCAGAGTTACGCGAGCCGGAGCCGCCGCGCCGCGCGTTCGGGGCGCAGTTGCTCGTGCTGCTCGGCAACCGCGGCATGTGGCTCTTCGGGTTGCTCCAGTTCTGCAACAACATCTCGTGGGCGTTCCTCGTCACGCTGCTGCCCACGTTCCTCAAAGACGCGGACGTGGAAATCGGCCTGCGCGGGCAGATCCAAACCGGCGTGCTCTTGGCCGGGTGCGTGGGCATGCTGATCGGCGGCGTCGTGACCGACCGCGCGCGGGTGCGGTTCGGCCCGCGGTGGGGCCGCAGCCTGCCCATCGCGTGCATGATGGGGCTGTGCGCGTGCATGTGCGGCGTGCTGAGCGCGTCGCCGGGGTTGTGGATCGGCGTGGCCGCGCTCGCGCTGATGGCGTTCGGCCAAGACTTGGGCATCCCGTCGGTGTGGGCCTACGCGCAAGACGTGGGCGGGCAGAACGTGGGGGCCGCGCTCGGCTTCGGAAACATGCTCGGCAACCTCGGCGCGGCGCTGTCGCCGCTACTGCTCGGCGAAGTCCGACGCGCCGGCGGTTGGGAGGCCGCGTTCGGGCTGTGCGCCGCCTGTTACGTCACGGCCGCACTCGCCGGCCTGATGCTCGACGCGAGCAAGGCGATTGACGAGCGACCGTAAGTGGACAAAATATCAAGAGAACGAATTTACCAATGCAATGTGCCATTCCCGCGCACTGTTGCCGCGGGAGGGGGTAGCGCGCGGAAGTTGGCAGCCTTGGCAGCCTTACCCCCCGGCCCCCTCACCATACGCTGGAATTTCTAGTGGGAAAGCGAGACTGCCAACTGTTGGCAGTCTCGGGCCTCTTGGCAGCCTCCGAAGTGCGCAAATGCGCCCGCGACGAAACGCCCCGCGTCACACCAGTTCTGGCGCGCTGAGGGTCGCGCCGTCCCAATCGAAGAGCATCAGGTCGGCCGGCGCACCGGGCGCGAGTTCCACCGGCGGAAGCCCCAACAGCGCGCGCGGCCGCGCCCCGGCCATCTCAAGCGCGTCGCTCAGCGACACGCCCGCGGAGCGCACGAGTTCGCCGATGCACACGTCGGTGAAGTGCCCGCTGCCCGCGAGGAACGGCGTGCCCGCCACCACGATCTTCCCGTTCGGTAGCACGTCGATGTCGGTGCCCCACTCGCGGTAGCGCCCCGGTGCGCACCCCGCGAGGCTGCTCGCGTCGCACGTGATGAGCGTACGCGCCACGCCCTTCGACCGAATGACCGACTTCAGCACCGACGGCGGGAGGTGGTGGCCATCGGGAATGACACTCATCCACAACTCGTCGCACGCGAGCTGCTCCCAGATGTAGTTGTCGTGTCGCGGAAGCACGGCGTGGCATCCGTTGCCGATGTGCGTGCTGGTCCGCGCCCCGGCGCTCACCGCGGCGCGAATCTGCGCACCGCTCGCGGCGGTGTGGCCGATGGCGACCACGACTCCGCTCGCGGTCAGTTGCTCGATAAAGGGAAGCGCCCCGGCGCGCTCCGGTGCGAGCGTGACCATGCGAATGCGTCCGCCCGCGGCGTCTTGGAGGCGGCGGAACTCGTCCCAATCCGGGTCGCGGGCGTGCTCCTTGGGGTGCGCGCCGCGCGGCCCGTCTTCGCCGGACAGGTACGGCCCCTCTAAATGGAAGCACGGCATCCGCCGCGCGAGTTCCGCGTCCGCTTCAATAGCGCGTGCGAGCGTGCGGAACCCGTGGACGAGTGAGTCGAACGAGTTGGTTACGAGCGTGGGGCAGAACCCGCCGATGCCGTGCGCTTTGCACTCGGTCACGACCGTTCGCACACCATCTCGCGTGAGGTTCGGCGAGTTGAAGCTGATTCCGTTGCAGCCGTTGATCTGCGGATCGAACAGCGCCGGCGCGACCCACCGCGCCGGGTTCTGCGCCGACGGTTCGATGCGCGCGACCCGGCCGCTCTCAACGGCGACTTCCACCGGCGCGCCGGTTCGGTAGTGCCGGGCGTGAAATGTGTTCATGTGTGCAACCGTTGCGGGCCGGACGGCGAACGTTATGCTGGATAGCGTATCGCCGGTTCCCTCGCGGAGCGCCAGTCATGTTCCGTTGCGCGTCGTTCGTCGTGCTCGTCGGCTCTGTGGCGTGTGCGGCCCCGGTACCGGTTCAACCGAAGGCCGACGACGCGGTGCCCGCGAGCGCCTCGCAGTTGCTCCAGCACCGCAAGGTTCAAAAAGAACTGAAGATGACCGCGGAGCAGCGCATCGCGCTGGTGGACGCGCTCGAAGACCTCGACGAGGTGTTCGCCAAGAAGTTTCAGGAAATCGCGAAGGTGCCGAACCCGCCGGAAGAGGCGTTCGACAAACTGGACCGCGAGCAAGAGGCCGCCCGCGCGAAAGTGCTGGTCGCCACCGCGAAAGGGCTGACCGCGGCGCAACACGCGCGACTGAAACAACTCGACGTGCGGGTGCGCGGCGTGACCGCGTTCGCGGACCCGGCGATCGAGAAGGCGCTGCAACTGACCGACGCGCAAAAGAAGAAAGTGAAGGAGTCGTCCGAGCAACTGAAAGCCGCGGTGGGCAAGTTCATCGACGGCGACGGAAACGACGACGACACCGAGGAGCAGCGCAAGGACAAGCTGTTCGCGTTCCGCGCCGAGCGCCAAAAGGACATCGAAGCCGTTCTGACGAAGGACCAGAAGGCGGAGTGGGCGCGGTTGCTGGGCGAGAAGCCGACGGCCGCGCTGGACCCGAACGAACTGTGGCTGCAAGCGGAAGAAGAAGCCGACCTGCTGACGCCGAAACCGTGACGCGGGCCGACAGAATCTTTGGGGATCGTGCGCCGCGGGTCACTCGGCGCGGGGCCTTCTCAAGGACCGCACCCCTCGACCCAAGACCGCACGCCCAAACGAGCACCCGAAGCCATGGCCCCCACACTCTTCGCCGTCGGTGGCGACTCTCTCGCCGGTGGCATCGGTGACGGCATCCGCCTGTTCCTTATCATCTGCGGCACGTTCGCCGCGGGCGTCGCGCTGGCGGCGCTCCTACCGCTCGTTCTGTACCTCGCGGGTGCCGCGCCCGCGACGCGGGTGCGCGCCGGGTTCGGCGCGCTGTGGTGCGGGTGCGCGCTCGCAACGGGGCTGTTCGCGTGGGTGTTCTCCCCCGAAAACCTGAACGAATGCACGGGCGCCCAACTCGGAACCTGCGGCGCGGCCGTAGGGGTGTGCGCGGTGTGCGTTTGGGCGCTCGTTCGCTGCGTTCGACCGGTTCGATAGCCGGAACCGGGAGCGCGCCCATCAGAGAACGGGCCCAACGTACCCGTCGGTATCAAAGCGGACAACGCTACCCGTTTGGGCGTAGCACCGGGCGTAGTGAACCCTCGCGCCTGGTTGCATCAATCGGCACCGTCTGACGAGATTGCGGGCGTGCGAGCGAATCGGGGTGACGTGCAGCAAACGCTAGAAATGCAAGGAGCCGGCGCTTCTCAGCACCGGCTCGCATCGGATCGCACAAGTGCCCCCTCTCGGGCTCGAACCGAGGACCCGCTGATTAAGAGTCAGCTGCTCTACCAACTGAGCTAAAGGGGCTAACACCGTTCATTTTGGAAGGTTCCCGCCCCCACTTCAAGGGGCTTTTGCGGGAATCTTCACCAGCACGGACCCGGCACCCCGCGAGCGGGTTCGCGCGAAACTGGTTCCGCACGCGCGCCGGCCGTACTCTGAACAGAAAGGTTCCCACCCTCCGGTACGCGCCCAATCTCATGCCCGAACAGAACCGGATGCCGTGGCGGTCCGTACGGTTGCCCCAACTGCTCACACTCATCGCCCTCGTCGTCGGCGTTCCGCTGTTCCTGCGGGCGCCCCCGTGGTGCGACATCACCCTCTACCAACTCGCCGCGCGCAACCTCATTCACGGCGGCGTCCACTACCGCGACCTGTTCGACACCAACCTGCCCGGCTACGTCTGGGTCGTCACCGGGCTGTACTGGCTGTTCGGCCCGAGCGCGCTGGCGCTGCGCGTGCTGGACCTCGCGATCGTGACCGGCATCGTCGCACTGGGCGACCGGTTCGCGAAGTGGGGCGGGGCGAGCGCCGCGGCGCGCTGGTGGGCCGTCGCCGCCGCCGCCCTGTTCTACCCGTTCACCTCCGAAAGCGCGCACGCGCAGCGCGACGTGTGGATGCTGCTCCCGGCGCTCGCGGCGGTCGCGCTGCGCGTGCGGCGCGCCGCCGCCGCCGAACCCGCGCGCCCGTTCCGCGCCTCGTGTATCGAGGGCGCACTGTGGGGCGCGGCGGTGTGGATCAAGCCGCACGTCGGGCCGGTCGCGCTCGCGGTGTGGGTGCTCACCGCGGCCCGTGCGAACGGCGGCGCGGCCCGGTTCCGCGCGGCGGTGCGCGCCGACTTGCTCGGCAACCTGTGCGGCGGCGCGGCGGTCGGAATCGCGGGCGCGGCGTGGCTGGTGCTGTCCGGGGCGTGGCGGCCGTTCCTCGACGTGATGCTGGTGTGGAACCCGCTGTACATGAAGCTCGCGGGCAACGAACTCGGGGGCCGGTTCGCGTTCCAGTTGGTCTGGTTCCCGCCGTGGAGCCTCGGGCACCTGCTCGCGGTGCCGCTCGCGGTCGCCTCGGTGTGGGACGCGGCCCCGTTCGCGCGCCGGTGCGAAGGGGCCGTCGGCCCGGTGGGGCGGCGGCTGTCCGCGCGCGTCTGGGACCGCACGGCCGACCCGCGCGCCCGGTTCGCGCGCGGCGCACTGGGCGCGCTGTACCTCGCGTGGGCCGCGCAAGCGCTGTTCGTGCAGCGCGCGTTCCACTACGTTCACGTTCCCGAAACGCTCCTCATGTTCGCGCTGTTCGCGGCGCACGGGTGGCGGGCGGTCGCGGTCGGCGCGCTGCACCTCGCGGCGTGCGGCGCGCTGTGGCTGCTCGCGGACGCGGCCCCGCCGGTGCGCGCGGCGCTCGAGCGCGTGCCCGAAGTGCCGCGCGAGCGGTGGCTCCCGCGGCACCCGCTCGCGGACCCGAAGCAGTTGCGCCCGTGGCCGGACTGCTGGCGGCTCGCGGCCCCGGACGCCGACCGGTTCGCGCTCTGGGATCGCCTCCGCCGCTACCCCGAGCACGAGGCCAGCATCGGCTGGGAAGAACTGAACGAAGTGGCGGAGTTCCTGCGCGCGAAGGGCGCGGGCGACGGCGAAGTGGTCGGGTGGTTCGATTCGCCCCACGCCGTGTACCTGCTCCTCGACGTGGAACCCGGGTTCCGGTTCATGCACGTGTTCACGGCGCTGGTGATCTCGGCGCACTCGGACCGCCCGGAGGTGTACGACGCGGTGTACGCGGAACTGGGCGCGGCGCGCCGCGCGCGGTACGTCATTTCGGACCTCGAGTGGCTGATGACCACCGCGGACGGGGCCGGGGACCGCGCCGAACTGCTCGGCCCGCCGGTGGCCCCCACGGACCTGCTGCCCGCGGCGCGCCCGTGCCCGCGCATGTTCCCGTTCAACCAGCCCACGGTGTTCCGGTCGCGGAACGGAACCGGGCGGTACGTGGTACACGAATTGCGCACCCGCACGAGCGACCCCGAGCCGTAAGCGCCGAGTTTGCGTGCGGCCTGAATCTGTTCTAGTGTTGCGCGGAAGTTCCCCCCACGGCCCAACTCCCCGGGCTGTGGCCCCGCTGTGCCCGGAACCGGACGCCACCACTATGTCGGCCCCCAACTCCGTCGAAGAACTGCTCCAACTGATCCGAAAGAGCGGGATGGTCGACGACGCGAAACTGACCGCCTACTTGCACCGGCGGCAACTCGTGCGCCCGCTCCCGGACGACCCGCGCGAACTGTGCGACGACCTGATCACCGACGGCATCGTCACCTACTTTCAGGCCGAACAGTTCCTGCTGGGCAAGTGGCACGGGTTCACCATCGGCAAGTTCAAGTTGCTCGAGCGCGTCGGCGTGGGCGGCATGGGGCAGGTGTTCCTGTGCGAACACATGTTCATGAAGAAGCGGGTGGCCGTGAAGGTGCTACCGCCGGCGAAGGCCGACCAGCCCGCCGCACTCGGGCGGTTCTACCGCGAGGCCCGCGCCGCCGGGAGCCTCGACCACCCGAACATCGTGCGCACCCACGACATCGACCAAGACGGCAACCTGCACTTCATCGTGATGGACTACGTGGACGGGCCGAACCTGCTCGACGTGGTCAAGAAGTTCGGCCCGCTCGACATCGGCCGGGCGGTGAGCTACGCGCTCCAGACCGCGCGCGGCCTCGACTACGCGTTCCGCAACAAGCTGATCCACCGCGACATCAAACCGGGCAACGTGCTGATCGACCGCAAGGGCGTCGCGCGCATCCTCGACATGGGCCTCGCCCGGTTCCTGAACGACGCGACCGACCAGCTCACGCTCAAGTACGACGACAAGATCGTGCTCGGCACCGCCGACTACGTGGCCCCGGAACAGGTGGCGAACAGCCACTCGGTGGACATCCGGGCCGACGTGTACGCGCTCGGCGCGACGCTGTACTTCCTCTTGGCCGGGCACCCGCCGTTCCCGACCGGCACCGTGTCGCAGAAGTTGCTCTGGCACCGCACGAAGGAGCCGACGCCGATCCGCCAGATCCGCCCCGAGGTGCCCGAAACGCTGGCCGCGATTCTCGCCAAGATGATGGCGAAGGACCCGAAGGACCGCTACCAAACGCCCGCGCAACTGGTGCCCGACCTGCAAGCGCTCGTGCCGGCGACGGTGCCGCTCCCGCTCGAAGAGGAAATGCCGCAGCTCAGTCCGGCCGCGACCGACGGCCTGTACCCGAGCATCGAAGACGCGCCCGCGGAACTCACGACCGCGCGCGCGGTGCCGCCGGCGGAAGTGACCGCGGCGCGGGCCGGCAGCGGGTCGCGGGTCGCGGTGCTGCCGCCGCCGGCGGGCAACCCGTTCGGCGCGCCGGCCGCGTCGCCGTGGGGCGCACCGAACGCGCCGCGCGCGCACCCCGGCGCGAAGCCCGGTTCGCGCCCCCCGCTGTCCGCCCCGCTCCCGCCAACCGCCAACGAAACCGCCGACGGCGAGCGGACGCCCTCGCCGACCGGGTCGAACCCGTTCCTCGCGAAGAACCCGTTCGGTGCGGAAGCCGAGCCGGCTTCCGCGAAAAAGGGGCTGTCGGCACCGCTGCTGATCGGCGTGGCCGTGGTAATGGCCGCCGCCGGGGTGCTCTTGGCGAAACTGCTGAACTGACTCGCGCCGCTCGCCGAGTTTACCCACTTTCCTACCGCACGTCCGGCGCGCGCGACAAAATCCGAAATGTCGTTAAGGGTCGCGCCGGTCGTGCCGATAACTCAAGTACGGTTCGGCGACGGCTCGCCCGCGTGGGGGAACGCGGGCCGTGCGCGGCCGGACGGCGGTTGTCACCGCGCACGGAGGCCGGGCCATGTTCCGCAAACTGTACTTCCGCAAACTGCTCTTGGGCTTGTTCGCGGCTCTCGCGCTCGCCGCGAACAGCGGGTGCCTGCTGAACCAGTACTCGAGCGACCCGAACATTCGGATGCAGCAGTTGCTGTACCAATCGGAAGACCTGCGCCAGATCCAAGCCGAGTGGCGGCGGTTCTGGATGAACGACCAACCCAGCCACCTGACGCCCGAGCGCGTCCACGGCGGCATCTACTAGCAGAGTGGGCAGTGGGAAGTGGACAGTGGGCAGAAAGAACGAAGCGCCTTGCTCGTTCCTCTGCCCACTAACCACTGTTCACTTATCACTTCCGCTGGTGCGCAACTCGGTGCCGGTCACGCGTAGCGCGAGCGCCGCGGGCTTGCCCGCGTTCGCCACCTTCACCAGCACCGCGTTCCAACCCTGCTTCAGTTCGACGGCCGCGCTCGTCGCGGGCGCGCCGTTGACCCACGCGGCCCACGGGTTCTCGCCCGTCACCGCGAGTTGCGCCTTCTGCGCTTTCGGGGCGAACACGTACGCGCGAAGGTAGGCCGCGGGCGCGTTTCCGCCGAACACCGGCTTCAGGTCGAACGCGCCGTCCGGCCCCGCGGTCAGCGGCTTCCACGCGGCTTCGGCCGGCTTCTCGGTCAGCTTCAGGTCCGCGGTTTGCGCCGGGGCGACACTCGCTTCCGCCACCAACCCGCGGAGCGCTTCCTGTTCGCTCTTGCTCTTGAGGAACGCCAACAGGTCGATGAACTGCTCGTAGGTGATCTGCGACACCACGTTGTCCGGCATCAGCGAGAGTTTGCTCGGGGCGAGGGCTTCCACGTCGTCCTTCGCGACGCGGTAGTCGCGGCCGGTGGCGTCGCGAATCACGACTTCCTTCGCGTCCTCTTTCACCTTCAGCCCGGTGTACACCTTCGTGTCGGTCGTCGTGAGCCGATAGGTTTGGAAACCCTCCTTGATCTCTTTGCTGGGATCGACGATCGACTCGAGAATCTTCTCCACGGTCATGGTGTCCCAGAGGCGCGTGAGGTCCGGGCCGACCGCGCCGCCGACGCCCTCCATGCGGTGGCAACTCGCGCACGCGAGCAACTTCGTGTTGAGGTACAGTTCCTTCCCCTTCGTCGCGTTGCCCTTCTTGCTCACCTCCGCGCGAATCTTGTCTACCTGACTCGGTTCGAGCGAGAGCAGCAGCCCGCCGCGCAGCACGTCGGCGCGGAGTTTGGCGAGCGCCGCGTCGTCCGGGAACTTGTTGAGGGCGTCGTTCACCTGCGGGAAGAAGTCGCGCGGGAGCTTCTTCGCCAAGTACCGCTCCGCGATGAGCTTCGTCCCGGGCTTGGTGGCCGTGAGCACCGCGACCGCTTCGCTCAGCAGCGCCGGGTCGGCTTGGTCGAGCGCCTTCTCGGCGGCGGCGCGCGCGCTGGCGATGTCCAGCGCCGCGAGCGCGCGGAGCGCCTCGGCCTTCAGCGCCGCCGGGTGCTGCCCCGCGAACAGCGCCTTCAGCGGGTCCACCGCGCGCTTGTCGTTCAACACGCGCAGCGCCTTCACCGCCGCGACGCGCTCCACCTGCGTCCGGTTCGCGTCGCCGATGAACCCGATGAGCGTCGGCGCGGCGCTCGCGATGCGCCCGTTCTCGATGGCGATGAGGGCCGAAATGCGGGTCGATTCGTCCGGGCGCGACAGCAAGTTCTGCACCAGTTGTGTGGCCTTCGGCGACACGTCCGCGCCGCTCGCGCCGAACACGTCGACCGCGGCCAGCACCACGTTCAGGTTCTCGTTGGGCCGCTTCGCCAAGTAGTCGGCGAGCGGGTCGAGCGCGACCGGCGGGTCGGTCTGGTAGTTCGTGTACGACCGCACGAGCGCCTCGCGCTGCTCGGCGGTCACGTCCGGTTGGCTCAGCAGGTCGGGAATCGCGTCCGCGGCGGGCTTGGTGCGGAGCGACAGGAACACGTCCACGGCCAAGTCGCGGCCCTTCTGCTCGCCGGATTGCGCGAGTGCCAGCACCGCGTCGATGCCCGGCTTGCCGAGCCGTTCGATGCCGCGCACGTACGCGTCGGTCAGGTACGCGTCGGGTTCCTTCTCGTGCCGCAGCGCGTTCAGGAGCGTTTCGCCGCTGCCGTCGTGCCCGAGGCGGCCGATGCCGAGCGCCGCGGCGCGGCGCACCGCCGGGCTGTGGTCCGCGAGCGCTCGCAGCAGCGTTTCGTAGGTGCGGTTGTCTTTCGGCTTCGCGTGGTACGCCAAGCCCTCGAGCGCGAGCCGGCGCACGTCCGGCGATTCGTCGTTGATGAGGAGGCGGAACAGGTCTTCCACTTCCGGCGACCAGTGCGCGGTGAGCACGCCCAACCCGACCAACCGCGCGTCGCCGTCGAGCATCCCGGACACGAACTTGCGCATCACGAGGTCACGCGCCTTCGGCCCGCGGCGCACCAGTTCCTTGCGGGCTTCCACGCGGTCGGTGAGGTCCGGCAGCGCGAGCGCGTTGACGAGGTCCGCGTCGCTCAGCGCCTTGAACTGCGCCCAACTGCTCATCGCGCGCCGCGCGATGGCGGGCGCGTCTTTCGTGCCGGCCCACGTGACGCGGTAGATGCGCCCGTTGATCCCGTCGCCGCTCAGCTTGCCCGCGCCGCCGGAGTTGGTGCGCCAGTCGCAGACGTAGATCGCGCCGTCCGGCCCGGTGACCATCTGGCACGGCCGGAACAGCGGGTCGCCGGTCTTCTCGTCGGTCTTCATGAACTCGAACTCGTGCGTGATCTTGAAGGTGCTGCCGTCCGGCGCGACCTTGTACGCGCGCACGCTCTTGCGGAACACGTCCGGGTAGTACATCAGCCCGCGGTACGCTTCGGGCAGCTTCGTGTCGTGGTAAATGAGCATCCCCGCCGGCGAGCCGCGCCCGGTCTTAATCATGGGCGCGACCTTGCCCGGGAGTTCGCCCGCGACGGACCCGCGCGCGTGGTCGGGCCGGCAGCACCGCGCGCCGAGCGCGAGCCGCCAACCGAAGTCCGTGCCCTCCGCGACGTGCATGATGCGGCAGCCCATGAATTTGCTGCCGTCCTCGTTGTCGTTGTCGGTGTGGAAGAAGTTGAACTTGTCGTCGTAGGCGATGTCGCGGTACGGGTTGCGGTAGCCGAGCGAGTAGGTTTCCATCTGCGAGCCGTCCGGCTTGCAGCGGAAGACGGCCCCGGTGCGCAGCACGGTGGCGCGCGAGCCGTCCGAGCCTTCCACGAAGTTGTCGTCGTCGCCACTCGTGATGTACAGCAACCCGTCATTGCCGATGGTGAGGCCGCTCACTTGGTGGTGGTGGAACCCGCAGAAGCCCTGCGCGACGGTCTCGCGCACGTCCCACGGGCCGTTCGCGCGCGACTGCTTCCAGCGGCGGACGGTCCCGCGCCCGGTCACATACAAGTAGCCCTCGTGCCACAGGATGCTGCTCGGCAGCTCTTCGGAGATGATGATCTTCGGCTTCTCGAACTTCCCGGTGCTCGCGTCGTACTTGAACGCCTTCACCAAGTCCGTGGTGAACTTCTTCATGGTCGCCACCTGCTTGGTGGTGCCGTCCTTGTAGCGGAACGTCTCCTTCACCTCGAACCAGCGGTCCGCGGTCACGGGGTCGGGCCGCCACTCCATGACGTACAAGTTGCCGTCGGGGTCGAAGGTCATGCCGACGGGGTTGATGGTGTCCGGTGCGTCGATGACGATTTCGGCGCGGAAGCCTTCGGGCAGCAGCACGCCTTTGAGTCGCGGGTCGAAGGTGCCCTGATCGACGTGCTTGACCGCGAACGGTGCGGGCTTCGGCGCAGATTGCGGCGGCGCGAATTCGGGAGGCGCGGCCACGGGTGGCGCGGCGTCGGAGGCCACCGGCACGAGTGCGAACGCAAACACGAGCGCGCCCAGCGCGCTAGCGCGAAGGAGGGAGAGCATAGCGAGTCGGTCTCCGCGGGAGGGGCGGAAGGTTCGGCGGGATGGGTAAAGGGTACCGCGCGTGCCGGGGCGCGGGGAAGTAGAAACTGTGCGCGGAATGCGTCTTCGCTGTGAGGTGTGCGGGTGGTGCGGGTTATTGGGCCGTGCGCGAACCGGGGGCGGCGCGCGGTGTCTGTGTGAAGGTGAGGCTTGCCGTCGCGGTGTGTGGGCGTAAAGTGAAATGGTCACTCTGGCGGGGTAGCTCAGAGGTTAGAGCACTCGCTTCATAAGCGAGGTGTCGTGGGTTCAATTCCCACCCCCGCTACTGGGCGCCAAGGCCGGACGCAGACCAAAAGCAAGCGGGCCGCGCGTCGGATGACGCGCGGCCCGCGGTCGTTCGAGGTTACTTGATCAACTTTTTCGCCTTTTCGATGTGCCCTTCCACGGTCGGCAGGTTCTTGGTCGCGAAGTCGCGGAGCTCTTTGTTCTTCGCTTCCTTGCTGGCCTGCTTGAGCAGCGCCACGAACTGCTTGTGCTTCTCCACCGTGTGCTTCAGGTAGTCGCCGTCGAAGTTGGTGCCCTTGTAATCCTCGAACGCGTCGAGTTGCTTCTGGTGCGCGTCGTCCGTCCATCTTCTGCGAGATCGAGATGCGGGCGGACTTCGCGGCCACTTTCAGTTCCTCGTTGATCGCGGTATGATCCTTGACCACCTGCGCGGCGAACGCTTTCACCTCGGCGTTCGTGGACTTCTTCTCGACGACCTTCCCCAACTCGATTTCGTGCAACCCGCAAGAGGTCGCGATGATCGTGAACGCGACGTCGTCGAAGTCCACGGGCTTCTTGTCGTCGGCACGAACGCCGACCGTACAGGCGAGAAGGGCCGCGGTGACCGCCAACTTCAGGTAGGACATGGTGACTCTCCGTTGGAATTTCGGACCGTTGCGCCGCCGCACGTCCGCGGTGGGCACGGGGTACGATTGCAACGCTTGTGCCAACGGCCGGGCCGCGCCGCCGATTACCCGATTTCCGAGCCGCAAGTGCTCTGCGGGCGCACTCTCGTGCCGCGCCGGTTCGCGACGCGGCACGCGCCGTATCACAGTTGCGAACCGGGCTTCTCAACGGCCGGAACTGAAAGGACTGGTGCGCCGGTGCGGAAGCGAGACGCGCACTTTCCGCGCGCCGGGACAGGTCCGAACCCATCTTCATGACGTGGAGCGTCGTTCTTCGGGTCGTAGCCCAACCGCGTCAGCGGCGGTGCGCTCTTCGACTCCTTCGGCACCGCGAGCGGCGCGCCCGCGGGCCGGAGTTGCGTTCAACGGGGGCGTATCGGAATCGAACCGACAGCGAGCGCTGTTCACACCCGCCACGGGTTTTGAAGACCCGGGCCAACACCAGTTGTGCAAACGCCCCCAACGCACACAGCATACGCGAACCCGTTGCACGCGGCACGCGGCGCGCCAATAATGACCGCATGGCCGTTACGCTCACCGTTACCGCCGGGCCGCACGCCGGGCGCACGTTCGCCTTCGACCGACACGACACGTTCCTCGTCGGCCGCGCCAAGGACGCGCACTTTCAGCTCAGTTACGACGACCCGTACTTCTCGCGCCGCCACTTCCTCGTAGAGGTGAACCCGCCGCGCGTGCGGGTCATCGACTTCAAGAGCCGCAACGGCATCAAGGTGAACGGCCAGAAGGTGCCGCACGCCGAACTGAAGGACGGCGACGAACTGCAAGCCGGGCACACCACGTTTCGCCTGAGCGTGCCGCCCCCGGACCCGGACGCGCAGGAAACGCTCGACGCGCCGCCGCCCTCCACCGTGCCGCGCGTACCGGCTGGCCTAACCAGCACCGCCGGCCCGACTCCGACCGCGGGCCTGCTCAGCACCGGTGCGTTCGGCCCGGCGATCCCCGGCTATTCGCTCGAAACGGAACTCGGGCGCGGGGCGATGGGCGTCGTGTACCGCGCGACGCGCCAGAGCGACGGCACGGCGGTTGCGCTCAAGGTGATTACACCGGCCGACGGTGTGGCCGAGCGCGAGAAGCAGAAGTTCTTGCGCGAAGCGTCGATCATGACGGAACTGGACCACCGGTGCGTGGTGCGGTGCTTCGATCGCGGCGCGGCCGGCCCGCACCTGTACCTCGCGATGGAGTTGCTCGAAGGCCCGGACCTGAAGGCGCGCGTGAAGGACCGCGGCCCGCTGGACGTAACCCCCGCGGTGCGGCTGATGGTTCACGTGCTAGTGCAGGATCAAGTCTCAGGCTTTGGCATAGGTGGGTCATTGGGACAGCCGAAGTAATCACAGACCCGTTGTCGCAACTCGTCGGCTACGAGTTTCCGATTCGGTTCGACAACGGCCCG
>Ga0169931_10008062_pt1 | contig 15462 bp, 11 predicted proteins | sample Kivu_15m_20L_FD_129675 | JGI IMG/M metagenome (GOLD analysis project Ga0169931, IMG submission 129675) | Freshwater microbial communities from Lake Kivu, Western Province, Rwanda to study Microbial Dark Matter (Phase II) - Kivu_15m_20L... | ecosystem: Environmental > Aquatic > Freshwater > Lake... | reverse complement strand
TGACGTAGGCGAGCGTCCAGTCAAACACGACGACGGCGCGGTTGCGAAAGTCGATGAGAAACCAGATGTGCACGACGGCCCAAACGATCCACGCAAAAAATCCAGCAAAGCGCATGCCCGGAAGCTCGGCGACGGCTGCGGCGCGACCGATTGTGGCGAGATTCCCCTTGTCGACGTAGCGAAACGGAAGGAGCTTCTCGCCAGCAAGGGCGTGGCGAATCATCCGACCGACGTGACGCCCCTGTTGCATCGCGGCTGGCGCGACTCCAGGGACCATGCTCTTTCCATCACTCGTCATGCGCACGGCGGCGAGATCGCCCGCGACGAAGATCCGGTCACTGTCCGGCAGAGTGAGCTCTGGTGTGACAAGAACGCGGTCCGCCGCATCGAGCGGTGCGCCGAGCATGGCGCCAAGTGGTGAGGCTCGCACACCCGCCGCCCAGATCAGCGTTCGACTCGGGATCTCGACGGCGCCACAGCTCACGCCCCACTCGGAGACCTGCGTAACGCGGTGCTTCGTCACGACTTCAACGCGGAGGCGCTCAAGATCTTTCATCGCACGCGCCGATGACGCCGGAGAAAACGCAGAGAGAACGCGGTCGCCGGCCTCGACCAGAATCACCCGCGCCTGGCGCGGATCGATGTGGCGAAAATCGGCAGCCATCGTATGGCGTGCGAGTTCGGCGATGGCACCGGCAAGCTCGACGCCGGTTGGACCAGCACCGATGATCACAAACGTCATGGCAGCTGCGCGCGTGGCCGGGTCAGTCGTGCGCTCTGCGGTTTCGAATGCGACGAGAATGCGTCGTCGAATCTCGGTGGCATCTTCGATCGACTTCAGACCGGGGGCCACGGTGGCCCAGTCGTCGTGGCCAAAATAGGAATGCGTCGCTCCGGCGGCGACCACCAGATAGTCGAAGCTCAGGGATTCGCCGCCGACAGTAACCCGGCGATCCCGGGTGTCGATGCCGGTGACCTCGCCGTAGATGACCTCGGCGTTGGTCTGGCGGGCAAGGATCGCGCGGATCGGATGCGCGATGTCGGCCGGGGCAAGTCCAGCGGTGGCGACCTGATAGAGCAGGGGCTGAAACGTGTGGTGGTTCTTTCGATCGATGACGACGAGGCGCACGTCGCTGCCGGCGAGCTGGCGCGCTGCGGCAATGCCTGCAAATCCACCGCCGATGATGATCACCCTCGGGCGCATCAGCTGTTGGAGTCCATTTCTAAATGCGCCCGGGGTGAATTCATTCAGTAGGTCTCAGAGTCAAGGAAGCGAATCTGGACGTCGTCCGGGCTGGTCAGAAGAATCTGCGGATTCGCCTGACTCGGTGAAACGACGTTGAACGTCCCACGCGCGCGGACTTCGACGCGCGTGTTGAACAGCTTGTTGCGACCGTTCACGACGCCTGCCGGGCGAGCGGCCCATGCGGCGGCGAGCTTCTCGCGAATTGCAGCAAACACCGCCTGATTCTCAAAGTTCACGAGGGTGTACTCGAGTGCAAGTCCACGCTCGTCCACGTGATGCAGCGCGTAGACGTCAAAGATGATCTGCGGGCTTCGCGGGTAGAGACTCAGGATGCCGGTGAGGTCGGCCGGCTGATCGTGCTGTTCGGAGATGCGTGACAGCACGGTGATCGGTTGCTCGACATCCGGGTTTGGCTCGATGTGCGCCGGACGATCGGGGAACTCGCGTACGCGATACTCCATGCTGATCTTGTCGCCGCGCCAAAGGGTGGCGACGAGTGCGGTAACCGGGGAGTTTGCACGAACGAACACTGGTACTACGGCATCGCCGAACTCGAGGACGAGTACGCTGCCATCGACCGCGTGCACTCGTGCGAGCATCGACGTGCTCGCCAGCAGATCGGCTGGAATGCTCGTGTCGTAGTCATAGGGCTGCGTTGCATCTGAGCCGTCCCATTTCTCGACGATCTCAAGACTCGTCACATAGATGTGGCGTTGCGGTGCGCCGTTCTCGATGAACTGTCCCTTGATCTTGATTTTGTCGTGGCGGGCAAGGGTCGGAAGCACCGATGCAACGGCCGGCACGTGGGAGACGAGGGGGAACTGTGCGGACGTAAAGAAGTCCGTCGGCGAGCGCCAGGTCCAAACGAAAAGTCCCTGAGCTGCTACGGCCGCGTGCATGCGTCCCGTGATGCCGTCGCCGCAGAGTTGCGCTTCAATCGCTGCAAAATCAACTCCGGCTGCCGGATTGACCGGATCAGCGTGGAGTGAGGCAGAGCCCGGGGCGAGAAGGGCGACCAGAGCAATGATGGCGGCGGCAATCGACCGGCGCGCGTGGGGGATGGGGTTGAGCATATACATTTGTAATGATCCTCCAGAGCGGGCGCGGTAGCTTGCGCTCGATTGATTTTGACGGACAGCAGTCGGCGAACATACCCACAGGGTCGGGAGAGTCAACCTTTGACCGCTCGCCCCCGGATCTGATGCGACGCTGATGAATCCCCGTCATTTGCTGCTTCCGGAGGCATTGGATGGATCCCACGAAGTCTCGTAAACACTTGGAATTAAAGCCAGAAACGAGAGTCACGCACCAGCCACAGGCGACCCTTCCGCGGGGCAACGCGCCCCTGTCTGGACCGATCTATCAGTCCGTCAAGTTCGGGATGCCGACCATGGCCGAGGTGACGCGGATCCTGACGGGCGAGCTCGACGCCTATTTCTACTCGCGGGTCGCCAACCCGACGGTCCACGCGCTCGAAGAGGCACTTGCGGAGATGCAGGGGCGGGACAGCGCGATCTGCTTTTCGTCCGGCGTTGCCGCGCTCAGTTCGGTTCTCCTCGGGGTTCTCGCCGCGGGCGATCACGTGGTGATGTTTCGCGAGTCCTACAAACCAACGCGCTACCTCCTGAATCGCATCTTCGCGCGCTACAACGTGACGACGACGATGCTGAGTCTTCACGATCTCTCCGCACTGGAGAAGACTCTCGCCGCACGCAAAACGCGTCTTATCGTGTTTGAGGCGTGGACGAATCCCATGCTGCGTGTCGCTGACATCGGTCGCATCACGGAACTTGCGCAGAAGTACGGTGCCGAAACGCTCCTCGACAATACGTTCTCAGGGATTCACAACCACGGCCAGTATCCGGTCGACTGGTTCGTGCACTCCCTGACGAAATACGTCGGCGGGCACGGCGACGTGCTCGGTGGTGCGGTCATCGCGCGCAAGGCTCTCATTCGCAAGATTCACACGGATATGTTCAACATCGGCGCAACTCTCGATCCGCATGCAGCGTTTCTCATTGCTCGTGGGCTCAAAACGTATTTCGTACGATGGCGCGCACACTGTGCCAATGCACTGGCCCTGGCGAACTGGCTCGCGAAGCATCCGAAGGTGAAAAATCTGCGCCATCCTGGACTTGCGAGTGATCCAGATCATGCGGTTGCTCGTGCGCAGCTTGGTGGCGGCGAAGACTTCGGCGGGATGATCGCATTCGACGTTGATTGTGCGCCCGAAAAATTCCCGGTATTTCTCGACGCGTTGAAGATCTTTCGCGTGGCGGGCAGTCTCGGTGCGACCGAATCGCTCGTGGCTCCCGTGAAACTCTTCTATGGTGGAGATCTGAGCGATCAGGATCACGTGGCTGCTGGTCTCACAGCGACGAGTGTGCGGCTGTCGATTGGGATCGAGGCGGAATCTGATCTCCGCGCGGATCTTCAGCAGGCGTTGGGGAAGTTGCACTATTGATCGTCACATAAGTAAAGATACTGCGTTGCCATCGATCGCCCCCTCCTCGCCGTACCGCAGAAGTACTGTCTCGTCGGGGGCTCCTCGGCGCCTTGTCTCTTTACATATGTGACGATCAATAGCCTCGTGGCGATTCCGGATATGGCCTCCCGCGCAACCAGGCCCGCCCTCCAGATCTACACGGCTCAGGGAACGCGCATGATCATGTGGTGACCCTGCGATGTCGGAGACTTCATTTTTGCGTTGGTACCATCAGCGCCATCAGCACGTCGTCGACAAACGTGCCGTCGGGGAGGCGGATGCGTTTGCCAAGCCGACCTTCTTCCTTGAATCCATTCAGCTTGTATAGCTCCAGAGCGGCCTTGTTCGACGCACGGACGTTGAGTTCGACTTTGTGCACGAGTGGATTCGTCGTGGCCCATTGGATGAGATCACGCAGGAGTGTCGTGCCCACGCCGCGACGCTCAAACCCCGGATGCACAACCATCGTAAGACGCACGATGTGCGAGATGGCCTCGAGTCCCATCGGCTCCAGAATTGCATGGCCCGCGATTTTTCCGCCAATCTCGGCCACGATGTAGCGTCCACGAGAGTGCGCCGAAAGTCTGAGAATCCGGTCCGCAAACATCGTCGGGTCGATCTCGTTGGGTCGTGACACCAGTTTTCCTGGAGTCTCTGCATGCTTGCGCTCGGCAGCGGCAAGAGCCCATCCGTCCTCGACGGCAGCAGTACGGATGATGATTGCGGTCACGGCTCTCTCGCATCTGCAGAGTTGCACACGATGGAATCGACGCGGCGATTGTCGTGGTCTGGGTCATTGGCGTCTGAGAAGATTGTCGCATTGAGCATATTCGGAGGCAAGGCGTGCGGATGTTGAACCCAGTCGAGCAGACATTCTGGCAGGAGCGGTGGGTCGAGGGAACGACAGGCTGGGATCTGCAAGGTCCACATCCTGCGTTTGCAACGGTGGTGAAACTTCTCGCCGCCTGCGGTGTTGACATAGCCGGTGCGCGCGTTTTTGTGCCGGGTGCCGGTCGCGCGCACGATGGAGCCGCGTTTGCCCGGCTGGGTGCTGAGGTCGTTGCCGAAGATTTTGCGCCCGGTGCCGTTGCTGCGGCGCAGGCGTTGTATCGGGACGAGCGCGGACTCATCATTCGTCAGGGCGATGCAACCGTCGTGCCTGCCGCTGAGATTGGGACATGGGACATCGTCTTTGATCGCGCGATGCTGTGTGCCCTGCGCCCGGAATTGCGCGGGGCGTTCCTCGACGCTGTCGCGAGGCGCCTGCGGTCTGGCGGCATGCACGTGGTCCTGCTTTTCGATCAGATTCCGGTCACGCCAGAGCGACCGGCTGGCAGCGGTCCGCCGTTTCAGATCACGGTGGCGGACTACCGAGGCCTTGCCGGTGAACGCTTCGCGGTCGCCACGACGGAAGATTGGACGACCGTGTGGCCGGCGGCGAAAGGAGCCGCGGCGACGGACAAACCGCGCCAGATGTCGGAGACCGTCGTTCTCGCGCGGCGAAAGAACTCGGCCAGCGAGGTGTTGCGATGAGTGATGTGGCACCGACTCGTCAGTATCCTGCTGATGTTCTGAAAGGGGCGCGGGTCGAGCTCCGTCGCCACGAAGTCAGCGAAGCGTTCGCCGGTGCATGCTTTGCGCAGATCGATGCAGATCGGAAGCATCTCGGCGAGTTTCTGACGTGGGTGGACCGAACGAAGACCGTGGCTGACTCGCTCAAATACTTGACGGACATGGCAGCCAAGTGGAACGCATTCGAGGTCTTCGACTACGGCATGTTCACACGCGGACCGACTGGATCTTTGCAGTGGCTCGGCAACATCGGTGCGCATCACATCGATTGGGACAACGGTTCCGCCGAACTCGGCTACTGGATCGGTTCGGCTTTCGTTGGATCCGGGTACGTCACGGAAGCTGTCGGGATACTCGAGCGGGAGTTGTTTCGGCTGGGATTCTGGCGTGTGCGCATTCGCTGTGTCCCAGAAAATGCTCGGTCGGCGGCGGTGGCCAAACGAAGCGGGTATCGCTACGAGGGAACCCATCGCGGGGATCGTATCGAGTTCGGCAAGCGCGGGTCGACCATGGTTTTTGCGAAGCTCGCGAACGACAAATCTCCGTGACGGGGCGCAATCATGGCTGACTCTGGTCTTGCAAGTTCCCTTCGTGGTCTCAAGGTTCTCGATTGCTCGCGAGTCCTTGCTGGACCATACGCGACGCAGATTCTGGGCGATCTCGGCGCTGACGTGCTCAAGGTCGAGCGTCCGGGCAACGGTGATGAGACGCGCAGCTGGGGACCGCCGTTCACGGAATCGGGTCTCAGTGCGTATTTTCTTTCGGCCAATCGCAACAAGCGCTCTGTCGCGCTCGATCTCGATCAGAAGTCGGATCTTGAGACGTTCTTTAAACTTCGCACAAAGGCCGATGTGATCGTCGAAAATTTTCTGCCGGCCAGTGCACAGCGTCTTGGTCTCGACTGGGCGAGTGTGCACGTGAATAACCCGCGTGCGATCCTGTGCTCGATCACCGGCTACGGTCACTCGTCGGCTCTTGCAGATCGACCCGGATACGATTTCGTGTTGCAGGCAGAGTCAGGACTGATGCGTGCAACGGGGGAGATTGACGGAGCCCCACAGAAGGTTGGCGTTGCCGTGGTTGATGTCCTGACTGGTCTCAATGCCGTGATCGGAATTCTCGCCGCACTCGAGTATCGGCATCAATATGCGAGCGGCCTGCACGTTGACATCGCGCTTGCGGATGTAGCCTTCGCAAGTCAGGTCAATCTCGCTCAGGCTTTTCTTGTGACGGGCAAGCAGCCGAAACGTCAGGGCAACGCCCACCTGCAAATCGTGCCGTACGGAGTGTTTGCCGCAGAGGATGGTGACCTCGTTCTCGCCGTTGGCAACGACGGACAGTGGCAGAGGTTTTGTGCGCTGAGTGGTGACATGGCATTGGGCAGCGATCCGCGTTGGCAGACGAATCCGCAACGGGTCGGCGGTCGTGACGAACTTCTGCCGCGCATTGCGGGACTCATGCGCGGGCGTCGCGTCGCCGAGTGGTTGGCAGCTTGCGCGGCTGCTGGCGTGCCGGCTGGTCGTGTCGGATCTTATGCAGACTTCGCAGAGATGCAGGCAAAGGCATCGAGGCCTGTGACAATCACGGCTCGCGACGGCCATGGCAACGCAGTGAATCTTATCGCCTCGCCGCTCGTTCGAGACCAGGAGGTTCGCCACTTTCCGCCGCGCATTGGTGAAGGCGGAGACGCCGCAGTGCGTGAGTGGCTCGCCTGAGAATCAGTAGATCGATCCGAGCAGAAGCCTGTGCACCGGGCGCGACGCTTGTCTTTTCGGCGGGATTTACTCTGGCTCCCGTACGAGACTTGCAAACTTCGGGGCTGCCGCCTGCATCCAGGCGTTGCGCTCCATCACAAAAGAAAGTTCTGCCGATCCCGCGGCAAACGCGACGATGTCTGGCGCGTTCATTCGAGGCTGCGAGAGGGAGACGTCGGCGATCAGGGTCGCATTGAGAATCGGACGTCCGAAGGGCGGAATCGTTCCGGGACGCAGCGCGAGCAGGTCCACCATTGTTTCGGGCGGAGCCAGACGCAGCCGGCGTCGATCGGCGGCGATGCGGGCGCGTGCCCAGTCGATGGTGGCAAATCCAGGAACCACGAAGACATGCAGCTCGCCCTCTGTTCCCCCGGTGAGGGTCACGATCGACTTGCAGCCCAGTGCGACGTTCATGCTCCGAGCCGCCGCAGCTGCTTCAGACGTCACGGCCGGCGCATGCTGCATCTCCTGCCAGACAGCCCCCCTTGCGCGGAGCAGCTCGCGAATGGCGGTTGTGACTGGATGCACGTGGTCGTCTTTCATGTTGAGAACTCTATTGGACGATTGCGCCTGCGGAAAGTAGGTTTGTCATGAGACACCGGAGAATGATTCAGCAGAGGAGCAGCCCAATGGACCGCGTGGCGATCGTGACGGGTGGCAATCGAGGGATTGGTTTTGAAGTTTGCCGCGGCCTCCTCAAGGCCGGCATCAAGGTTGTCCTTGCCGCTCGGAATCGCGATGCGGGTGAGGCAGCCGTTGCGAAGCTCAGCGCGGAATTGTCGTCCGGCAAGGAGAGCAAGAGTCAGGTGGTCTGGCTGCCGTTCGATGCGAATGATCTGAGTTCTGCGGAACGACTCGTCGCGCAGACCATTCATACGTTCGGGCGCATCGATATCCTCGTCAACAATGCCGGCGTTCTGATCGATCCGACAGGCGATGGACCCCGGATTGCCCCGGCGCAGGACGTCGACGTGGCAAAGTTGCCCGCGACTTTTGCCGTGAACACCATTGCTCCGTTTCGACTTTGCCAGCTCGTGCTCCCGTCGATGCAGGAGAAGGGCTATGGCCGCATTGTGAACGTTTCGAGTGGGATGGGTCAGCTCAGCGAGATGAATGGCGGCTGGCCGGCGTATCGTCTTTCGAAGACGGCACTCAACGCCGTGACGAGAATTTTTGCGTTTGAGATGGCGCAAACGCCGCAGACCCGCGATGTGCTGATCAACTCGTGTTGTCCCGGTTGGGTGCGCACGGCCATGGGCGGAAGCTCTGCTCCACGCTCAGTCGAGCAGGGCGCCGACACGATCGTCTGGCTCGCAACTCTCCCGGCCGGCGGTCCAAATGGCGGCTTCTTTCGCGATCGCAAGCCCATGGCATGGTAGCTCCCGGCGAGATCGCACGCCTCGCCATCGTTGCGCGCACGCACCTGCAGTTGCCGCTGCGCGGCGCGTTGCCCGTGTCGGCCGTCACAGTCACGGCCGACACACACGGCGCTGGAGCTCAGCCGATTGGCATCGTCGTTCAATGTGATGACGGAACCCGGCACCTTGTTGACGTGAGGCACGATGCGCTGCACCTTGTGGACGGTGGCGATGAAGTCAGCGCGTGGGCAGTCAACGAGCCGCGCTCCTTGTCCGTCGTCGATCCTCGCGGTCAGTTTGCCGTTGCCCTGCCGACAGTGAGTGATGGGCACGTCGCCCCAAACGTCGATGGAAATGGTAACGGATACATTGCTGTCGATCGAAGCGCTGCGGTTTGGTTTGTCGCCACGCACAGTGCTCCGCCCGTTCGAGTTTCCGAGGGGCTTTCCTCAGCGCCGGATCTTGAGGTGCGACTCGGTTCGATCCCGGTGGGTGCGGCCGAAGGGCAAGCGGGCGCGCGTTTTTTCCTCGTGGCCAGAGCGGTCGATGCTCCGCCGTTCGATGTGACTCGCAAGCGTTTCCCCGAGGCCACGATTCTGATGCTGGACGCGCGCGGGCGAACGCTTGCCTCGTACACAAGGACGCCGGCGACGATTCACAGTGTCGCCTGGTCTTCTGAAATTGGGTCACTTCTCATCTACGAAGTCGATGGACTCAAAGCCATCACGCAGGACAACCAGATCCTGCTGCCGGCGCAAGGCTTTCCAGCCGCTGTACTGCAGGTCATTCCAGATGGCGTCGTACTCGTACGCACCGATGGCAGCGTCGAACGGCTGCGCTGGAAATCGATGTAGTTCGTGAGTCACCGATCCGCAGTTTTTCCCGGACGCGGACCCTGCAGCTAACGCATTTCATGTGTTAAACTTCCGACATTCATCGATAAATTTCGTTGCAACTCTGCTGGGGAGACAAGCTCATGCGTGGAGACTTTGATCGCGCTGGTCGCGTGCGTTGCACTGGTTTTTTTGCTCGCCCGTTTCGACTTGTTGCCATGTTGGGCTTGGCCTTCGCGTTTGCACCTGCGTGTAGACCGCGCAATGTCGATTCGCACGCTGCAAATCTCGCTGAGAGTGGCGAGGATTGCTCACGCATCCTGACCGAAGAACGCGAGATCGCTCTTGTGCGTGATGCCGGAAAACTTTCCCGGCGTGTTCTCGCAGGCGAACTCAGCATCGACACGCGCAATCGCGAGGTCGACGCGATGCTCGCAGATTTCAGCGGGGGCCGCGAAGGTGGAGCGGCACGCGCCCTCATCGCGCAGACAAATGATCTCGTGAGTTCCGGCTGGGTTTTGAGTCTGCTGCTCGCCTCAGACTCAACCGTTGCTCCCGTGTTGAACGAAACCCAGTTCAGAGTCCTCGAATCAATGGGCGTGGCGCGTTCCCTTGCGCCGGCCTACATGAGTGATCTTTCTGACTGGCTCCTCCCGTTCTATCGCACCGTGCGCGAGTATGGATTTCGCTACGATGCGCGCGGTGGCTGGACCTTTACGGAACCGCAGGGAGATGGTTCCGGCGGACTCCACGTGGACGCGTTCAGGCGTACGCCAGAGCTTTCCGCTGCGTTCATGTCCCTCTTTGCCACCGGTGTGACGGCTGCACTCGCCGATGGTGAACGCCGCGACACGGTCGTCATCGATTCGATCGCCTTTCTTCCGCCGCGGCAGGACGGTTCGATCGCAATCTGGACGAAATCGCGCTGGGATGAGGTGGTGCGCCGCAACCTGAAATACCTCGAGACGGAGACAGAGCGTTTCATCAAGGCCACGAAGGAGGCGTCGAGCTACTCGAACCTCATGCGTGGACGTATCATCGAATGGTTTGGTGGGGAGCGTGGGCATCAGGGCAAGACGGCACCTGAGATCGAAGCGGAAGGTGCCTACAAGATTCTGCTGCAGGCCACCGCAAAACTTTCTGGGGAGCTCGGCACGGGCAAGGAGATGCGCGAGCGAATGTTCGCCATGCGGCGTTCCCTGCTCGAGATTGAGTCGGAGCAGCTCAAGGCCGGTCTCGAAAAGCTCAAGGCTGCTGAACGAGCTGCGATTGCTGCACCGTTCGTCCCAGTTCTGATCTGGGCTGCACCATACGCTGGCGCTGCGATGGCGCCGACATGGGCGGCAACGATCGGCAATGCGTCGGCAACCGCGGCGCTCATGCCACTGGCGTTTGCCGCGGGAAGTGCAGCGGTGTCGGCGACCATCAAGTCGGCAACGGTTGGCGGTGGGTTTCTCTGCAATCTCTACAACGACTACACATCAAAGGGCGCAGACGCGCTGTTTGCGGCGCCGTTCATGGCGGCTCTTCCGTCGGTGGGAGCGCTTGGTGCTGCGAGTGTCGCAACGGTGAGCGGTGGTGCGGTGTGCGCGGGGACCGCGTACGGGACGTTCAACCTCACGCTGTCGGTCATCGGCATCAAGGCGATGGCGGAAGCCGGAATCAAGAGTGTTGGCACTTGTTATGAGCACGTTCTTGCCGCTGAAACCGCCGGCAAGGCCGGCAACGGTCAGCTCGTCAACGCGGAGTTCTCGAAGGCGGTGCAGTCATGCGTCGATGCTGGGATCAGCCTTACGTTTGCTGCGATGCAGACCGGAAAACTCTCACGCAGGGCCGTACAGGCGATTCGCGAGAAGAATCTAAAGCCGCTCCTCGGAACAAATTGTTTGAAGCTTGCGGGCAATGGTGATTGCGCGCCATCCGCGCAGCGTGAAGAAAAGAAACCACCGGCCGGAGCAGCGGAGATTGCGCCGCTCACGAAGGACTCAGGCCGCCTCCATCGCAACGTGTCCGTCGGCGAACGCTACGATGTCATCCGCGAGGTTCCGCTGGAGATGACGGCGTCTGCGCCCGGACATGATTATCTGCGCAAGCCGGACAACGTGGTCGCCATGGGGCAGCAGATCGCAGCCAGCAGCGACAAGGGGTTGGCGATGTTCCAGGGCAAGGACAAGATGACGATCAACATCTACACGGATGCCCAGGCTCGCGTGACCGGGATCGAAGTCACCGACGGCAACCACCGTTTTGCAGCGGGCATGTATGCTGAACGGCTTGCGCCCGGCAAGGGGTGGAAGACTATCGGCGACATTCCGGCCGAGTTCCTCGACATCCGCGTGAACGGCTTCAACACGAACGGCCAGAAACTCCCACGCTGGGTGCCGCTCTACACCGTGGCCGAGGGATCGTTTCCGCAGGGATCCTGGCGCGAGATTCCACCGGAGTGGGGCGCAAAAGGGCCGACTGCTGAGATCGCGGGCGATGTGGCGAGCACGAGTTCGTGGTTTCGTCCGGAGCATCGCGGTGTGTCGATCATGCAGGTCCTCCAAACGTCGATGCGACGGATTGGAGTCGAGCTGCCGTAGTTTAGTTTCGACCCGGCAGAACATGGATTCTCGCGCCCGCACATGCCAGTGGCGAAGTTTTTGCTGAGGAACATACCCATGCCGAATCGTCCATCACCGCGCGTCATGCTGTTCGTGGCGATCTCGACCCTTGCCCTGCTCGTGATGGGTTTCGGGGCTGGGATCGACTTCTGGCGAGCTCCGACGCCGGTCGGTCCAGAGTTCGTTTCGTCGTGGAAAACGGACAATCCCGGCACGTCGAGTTCGACGCAGATCACGCTGCCGCTGGTGAGCGGCGGCACGTACAACTTCACCGTCTCGTGGGGTGACGGGACGCAGGATACGATCACGACATGGAACGCTGCGGCTACGACCCATACGTATCCGACGGCGGGGACCTATACGGTTCGCATCACCGGAACCATCACGGGCTGGCGGTTCAACAACACCGGTGATCGCCAGAAGATCCTCAACATATCGAGTTGGGGACCGCTGCGCCTCGGTAACGCTGGAGGCTACTTTTACGGTGCGTCGAATCTCACGATCACTGCGACTGATGTTCTCGATCTAACGGGAACGACAACACTGAGCAGTGCGTTCAGGGATTGTGCCGCGTTGACGACCGTGCCGAGCATGAACAGCTGGAACACATCGGCCGTAACAAACTTGGGGGCCATGTTTCGCGATTCCGCGCTTTTCAACCAGAACATCAGCAGCTGGAACACAAGCTCTGTGACCGACATGGAATCCATGTTCAATAACGCGAATGCTTTCAATCAGGACATCGGCAGCTGGAATACTGGATCGGTCACCACAATGGCGAGCATGTTCTACGGCGCGAACGCGTTCAACCAGAACATTGGTGGCTGGAACACGGGTTCGGTCACCACTATGGCCAGCATGTTTTTCGGTACAGATGCTTTCAACCAGAACATTGGCAGCTGGAACACTGCGGCGGTGACGTCCATGGCCTCCATGTTCCGGAACGCAAATGCGTTCAACCAGAACATCGGTGGCTGGAATACCGGATCGGTGACGAGCATGGTCTCCATGTTCGAGCAGGCATGGGCATTCAATCAAAATATCGGGAGCTGGAACACAGCTGCGGTGACCAATATGTCGCGCATGTTCTTGGAGGCAAACGCATTCAACCAGAACATCGGTGGCTGGAACACGGCTGCGGTGACGAACATGTCGAGCATGTTTCATGGTGCGAATGTTTTCGACCAGAATCTTGCTGGCTGGAACACTGGGGGTGTGACGACGATGAATCGAATGTTCTTCGGTGCCACCGCCTTCAACGGCAGTATCGGGAGCTGGAACACCGCGTCCGTGGACAACATGCAGGAAATGTTTGATGGAGCTGAGGCATTCAACCAGAATTTAGGCGGCTGGAGCACCGGTGCGGTGACCAACATGTTCGAGATGTTCCGGGGTGCGACATCGTTCAACCAGAACATTGGCGCATGGAACGTTGCTGCAGTGACGAATATGACGAACATGTTTCACTCCGCCACTGCTTTCAGCCAATCAAGCTACGACCAGCTTCTGCTCGGGTGGAGTGCACAGGCGGTTCAATCAAGCCTGACCTTCAATGCTGGATCGGCGCGCTACTCCGCGGTCGCCGCGCGTGCAGTCCTTACGGGGACGAGGACGTGGACGATCTCTGACGGTGGCGCGGTCACCGTGCCAGACCCAACGGCGTTCACGGCGACCCCGGCTTCATCATCCCAGATCAACCTAAGTTGGACATCAGGCGGCGGGACAACGAACGATTTCATCATCGTCTATGTCGTTGGTGCGACAGCACCCAGTTCCTGCTGGGCAGGGTTTCCGGCCGTCAGCGTGACCACTGCGTCAACCTCGACGTCGATCACGGGCCTTGCGGGAGGTGTGCAGCTCTCGTTTCGAGTGTGTGCGCGGACGACAGGCGTGGGCCAACAGTCGTTTGGAGTGACGGCAACAGCGACGACCACTGCGTCGACGTCTTTTGTGTCCACGTGCAAGACCGACAATCCCGGCACATCGGGAACGAACCAGATCACCCTGCCGCTCGTGAGCAGCGGGACGTACAACTTCTCGGTTGATTGGGGCGATACGACTCAGGACACGATCACCGCGTGGGACGCAGCCGCGAAGACCCATACCTATGCCGCGCCCGGGACCTACACCGTCACCATCACGGGCACCATCAACGGGTGGCGGTTCAACAACAGCGGAGATCGTCGGAAGATTTTGACCATATCGAGCTTTGGGCCGCTGCGGCTGGGCAACACGGGAGGTTATTTTCACGGGGCATCTAATCTCAGCATATCCGCGACCGATGTGCTCGATCTCACGGGGACGACTAACCTCAGCACTGCCTTCACGGGATCCTCAGCCCTGACGACCGTGCCGAGCATGAACAGCTGGAACACTGGGGCCGTGACCAACATGTCGAGCATGTTCTTCCAAGCCAGCGCCTTCAATCAAAACATCGGCAGCTGGAACACGGCGGCGGTGACGAGCTTATACGGCATGTTCAGCGAAGCCTCCGCCTTCAACCAGAACATAGGGAGCTGGAACACAGCGGCCGTGACCGACATGGGGAGCATGTTCTGGGGCGCGACTGTCTTCAACCAGAACATCGGAAACTGGAGTACTGGGGCTGTGACGAGTATGTTGCAAATGTTCAACACCGCCAGTGCGTTCAACCAGAACATCGGCAGCTGGAACACGGCGGCCGTGACCAGCATGTATTACATGTTCTTTGGCGCCGATTCCTTCAACCAGAACATCGGCAACTGGAACACGGCGGCCGTGACCAACATGGAAAGCATGTTCCGAGACGCCTCGGCCTTTAATCAAAATATTGGAAGCTGGAATACGGCGGCCGTAACCAACATGTCGGAAATGTTTTACAATGCCAGTGCCTTCAACCAGAACGTCGGGAGCTGGAACGTCGCCGCTGTGACGACAATGGAAAGCATGTTCGACAGCGCCACGGCCTTCAATCAGGCGAACTACGACCGGCTGCTTCTCGGCTGGAGTGCGCAAACCGTTCAGCCAGGTGTGACATTCCACGGCGGTGCCGCAAAATACTCTGCCTCTGCGGCCCGCGCCGCTCTCACTGGATCCTCCATATCTTGGACAATCACCGACGGTGGAGAAGTCACGGTGCCACAGCCGTCATCGTTCACCGCAACCGCTACGTCTTCATCGCAGATCAACCTCAGCTGGACCTCCAGCGGTGGGACGACCAATGACTTCATCATTCTGCGGGTATTCGGTGCGACGCCGCCCAGCTCATGCTGGATGGGAGCGCCGGCAGTCAGCACGACGACCGCATCGACGTCTGCGTCGATCACCGGCTTGAATCCCAAAGCACAATACGCGTTCCGCGTATGCGCGCGGACGACGGGGGTCTCGGAACAATCGTTTGGGGTGACGGCAACGGCCACGACGCTTTGAATGGGTCATCAAAGCGGAAGTCGATCAAGCAACGTCAGGTCTCGTTCCTACCTATTTCATCAATAACGGACCAATCTGGTCGTCGCTCAGGGCTACCGCATTATAAATCGCGGCCCGTAAGGCATTTGCGGCTGGAGCTCATCAGTCACGATAGCGGTCATGGCCTACCCGCCTAGCAGAAACGTCGGCGCTCGGGCACG
>Ga0169931_10008061_pt1 | contig 15462 bp, 9 predicted proteins | sample Kivu_15m_20L_FD_129675 | JGI IMG/M metagenome (GOLD analysis project Ga0169931, IMG submission 129675) | Freshwater microbial communities from Lake Kivu, Western Province, Rwanda to study Microbial Dark Matter (Phase II) - Kivu_15m_20L... | ecosystem: Environmental > Aquatic > Freshwater > Lake ... | reverse complement strand
CGACATGCTCCAGCAGGGGATCGAGCTGAGGCTCGTGCAGGGGCGGCCGCAGCTCGTGATCGCGAATCGCATCCTCGACGACGCCATCCGCGTCGAGACCGAGGCCCCGCTGCCGGCCGGGCGGTGGAGCCACGTCACGTGGACCTACGACGGCTCGCGGCTCTCCTCTGGCGTGGCCTTCCACGTCGATGGTCGGCAGGTCGCGGTGCGGGTCGTGAGCGACGAGCTCAGCAACCGGTTCGAGTCGAAGCGGCCGCTCGTGCTCGCCGGTGGCGGCTCGGCCGAGGGCTACCGCGGCGGCCTCGCCGACCTGCGGTTCTTCGACCGCGTGCTCGCCCCCGACGAGTCGGCGATCATCGCCTGCGGCCAGCCCGTGTCGGCGCTCGTGCAGCCAGCCCGGAACGGCACGCTCGAAGCCGCGGGCCGCCTGAAGCTCCGCGACTTCTTCGTGCGGCACGAAGCTCCCGACGCCATTCGCCAGTCGTGGGAGCGGATGCGGGCGACGCGGCGGTCGCGCGACGCATACGAGCGGTCGCTTCCCACGGTGATGGTCATGCACGACGTGCCGGGGCTGCGGCAGACCCACGTGCTCGAGCGGGGCGTCTACGACAAGCCGGGCGAGCCGGTGACCGCCGGTGTGCCCGAGGCGCTCGGCCCGGCCCTCGCGCCCGACGTGCCGGCCGACCGGCTGGCGCTGGCCCGCTGGATCGTCGATCGCCGCAATCCGCTCACCGCCCGCGTGTTCGTCAACCGTATCTGGCAGCAGTTCTTCGCCCTGGGCCTCGTCAAGACGGTCGAGGATTTCGGACTGCAGGGAGACCTGCCGTCGCACCCCGAGCTGCTCGATTGGCTCGCGGTCGAGCTCATGGATGGCGGCGACGGCTGGGACATGAAGCGGCTCGTGCGGCAGATCGTGACCACGGCGGCCTATCGCCGGTCGTCACGCATGACGGCCGAGGCGGCCCGATCCGATCCCGACAACCGGCTGCTCGCCCGCGGTCCGCGGTTTCGCCTCTCGGCCGAGATGATCCGCGATGCGGCGCTGGCGGTCTCGGGACTGCTCGTCGAGCGTCTCGGCGGGCCGTCGGTGAAGCCCTACCAGCCCGCCGGACTGTGGGAGGAGCTCGCCGCCGCGGCCACGACGTACGAGCAGGATCACGGACCCGACCTCTGGCGACGCAGCCTCTACGTCTACCGCAAGCGGACGGTGTCGGTGCCGATGTTCGCCACGTTCGATGCCGCCGGCCGCGAGACCTGCCAGGTGCGGCAGTCGCGGACGAACACGCCGCTGCAGGCGCTCAACCTGCTCAACGACGTCGCGTTCGTCGAGGCGGCCCGCGGCCTCGGCGCCCGCATGATCCGCGAAGGGGGCGGCACGCCGGAGGCGCGGATCGCCCACGGCTTCCGCCTCGCCACCGCGCGGGCTCCGCTGCCCCACGAGCTCGCCACGCTCCGCGCCGGATTCGAGCGGCGGCTGGCAGGCTTCCGCGCCGAACCCGAGGCGGCACGGGCCCTGCTCGCGCAAGGGGAAAGCCCGGTCGCCGCCGGGATCGATCCGGTGGAACTCGCCGCCTACACCACGGTCGGCAGCGTGCTTGTGAACCTCGACGAGTTTCTCACCAGGGAGTGAGGCCATGCAGCCCCCGTCATGCACCATCGCGACGCCCGGACTGCTCGCGCACGCGGCCGCCTTCTCCCGCCGCTCGATCCTCGCCGGCGCGGGCCTCGGCCTGGGCATGACGGCCTTCCGCTCGCTCCTGGCCGACGACGCGGTGGAGGCGGGCGGGCTTCCCGGGCTGCCACGCGTGGCGGCCAGGGCGAAGCGGGTGATCTATCTCTTCCAGTCGGGCGGGCCGTCGCAGCTCGACCTCTTCGACCCCAAGCCCGTGCTTGCACAGCGGCATGGCGAGGAGCTGCCCGAGTCGGTGCGCGACGGCCAGCGGCTCACGGGAATGACCGCTGGGCAGAAGTCGTTTCCGCTGGCGGCGTCGCCCTACCGATTCGCACAGCATGGGGCCGGCGGGGCGTGGTTCAGCGAGCTCGTGCCGCACCTGGCGCGGGTGGCCGACCGGCTCTGCGTCGTGCGGTCGCTGGTCACGGAGGCGATCAACCACGACCCGGCGATCACGTTCATGACCACCGGTGCCCAGCTGGCGGGCCGGCCGAGCCTCGGCGCCTGGCTCTCCTACGGCCTGGGCAGCGAGAACCGCGACCTGCCCGCCTTCGTCGCGATGATCTCCCGTGGCTCGGGCCGGCCGGAGGATCAGCCGCTCTACGACCGCCTCTGGGGCAGCGGCTTCCTGCCGTCGCGGCATCAGGGGGTGAAGTTCCGCAGCCAGGGCGACCCGGTGCTCCATCTCTCGAACCCGGCCGGCATCGACTCAGGCCGGCGCCGCGACATGCTCGACGACATCGTGTCGCTCAACGCGGTGCGCCGCGAGGCGGTGGGCGATCCGGAGATCGACACGCGGATCGCGCAGTACGAGCTCGCCTTCCGGATGCAGTCGGCGGTGCCCGAGCTCGTCGACATCTCCTCCGAGCCCAGGCACGTGCTCGACCTCTACGGCCCCGACGTGACGAGGCCTGGCTCGTTCGCGGCCAACTGCCTGCTCGCCCGCAGGCTCTCGGAACGGGGCGTGCGGTTCGTGCAGCTCTTCCACATGGGCTGGGACCAGCACACGAGCCTGCCGAAGCAGCTGCCGCTCCAGGCCCGCGACGTCGACCAGGCCGCGGCCGCGCTCGTCACGGACCTCGAGGAGCGAGGCCTGCTCGACGAGACGCTCGTGGTCTGGGGGGGCGAGTTCGGCCGCACGGCCTACTGCCAGGGCACGCTCACGCCCGCCGCCTTCGGCCGCGACCACCATCCGCGCTGCTTCACGATGTGGCTCGCCGGGGGCGGCGTGAAGGGGGGCCACGTGCACGGCGAGACCGACGACTTCTCCTACAACGTCGCGAAGGATCCGGTGCACGTGCACGATCTCAACGCCACGATCCTGCACCTCCTCGGCATCGACCATACCCGGCTCACCTACAGGTTCCAGGGCCGTCACTTCCGGCTCACCGACGTCCACGGCACGGTCGTCCACGACCTGATCGCGTCGCGCACATGAGGGGATTCGGTTGTGCTGGAGCGACGCCCCGGCCGTCTGGGAGGGGAGGCGAAGGGGGTCGGCGAACGCTCGACGAGCGTGTGGCCGCCGCGGCCCCAGCGAGGAGACTTTTGCCGCCCCCGAGCCGGTCCTCCACGTCCGCCGGATGCGCTCCGTGACCGTGGCGACCGATTGCTGAGGCACCTCCGGCAGCGGATGAACTCCATCGAGACTTCCTCCACCCATCACGACCTGCGATTCTCACGGGAGCTGCGCTCCCGACATGTCATCCTCCTTCCTGACGACGAGGCTTCTGATGATCCCACGCGCGTTCGTCCGCCGATACCTGGTGCCCCTCGCCCTGGCCGCGACGGGCGTGTCGCTGGCAGCCCGCCCCGGGCTGGCCCAGTCGGGCCCGATCCTTCTGCCCGATGCGAAGCTCGAAAAACTGTTCGAAGGCCGGGTGCTGACCGAGGGGGTCGCCGTCGCCCCCGATGGCCAGGTGTATTTCAGCGAGATCACGTTCTCCCACGTCTCTCGCGACGAGCAGGGGGCGTTCGAGGCGGGGCATATCTGGCGGTTCGACCCGGCCACCGGCACGACCTCCATCTTTCGCAGCCCCTCGGGCATGTCGAACGGGATCAAGTTCGACGCCCGCGGCCGCATGCTCGTCGCCGAGGGGGCCGACTATGGCGGCCGCCGTGTCACCCGCACCGACCTCGCGACCGGGAAGACCCACGTCGTCGCCGGGATGTTCCAGGGCCGCCCGCTCAACTCCCCCAATGACATCACGATCGACGCGCGGGGACGTGTCTACTTCAGCGACCCCCGCTACCTGGGACACGAGCCGATCGACCAGCCGGTGCAGGCGGTCTACCGGATCGACACCGACGGAAGCCTGCACCGCATCGTGACCGACGCCGGCAAGCCGAATGGCGTGGCGATCTCCCCCGACCAGAAAACGCTGTACGTGGTCAGCAACGACAACGGGGCGACCGCGATCGAGCGGCTCGACAGGGGCACGGCCGCCCAGGCCGACAAGGTGACGACACCGCTGCGGAAGGGCTTCATGGCGCTTCTGGCCTACGACCTCTCCCCCGAGGGCACGGCGACGTTCCGCAGGGTACTCGTGGACTACGGCACGTTCGACGGCCCCGACGGGCTGACCGTGGACCGCGACGGCAACCTGTGGGTCGCCGTGCGGGCGGAGAACCGGCCGGGCATCTGCGTCTATTCCCCTGCGGGCGAGGAGCTCGCGTACCTGCCCACCGAGGTTCCCACGAATGTCGGGTTTGCCCGCGGGAAGGACGCCAGCATGCTCTACATCACCGCGGGGAGGAGCCTCTACCGCATCCGGGTCAACCGTGAGGGGTATCAGCTTCCTGCCGCGGAGTGACCCGACCCCGAAGGCCCGTGGCGGCCTCCGCCGCCGGCCGGCCGCGTCACGCGTTCCCCGTCATCCGTCATGGACGGGCCGGTTTCGCCACCAGTTGGCGAGCACCGACGCCGACGTGTTCATGAGCGGACCGAAGATGATCGGTGCCAGTCCGAGCGTGGGCACCTTGCCGAGCGATGCGGCGATGCCGGAGGCAAGGCCGCTGTTCTGCATGCCGACTTCGATCGCGATGGTGCGGGCGGTGAGGCGGTCCTGGCCGAGGAGGCGGGACGCGGCGTAGCCCAGCAGGTAGCCGCCGAGGTTGTGCACGAGACACGCCACGCAGAGCAGCGGGCCGACATCGAGCAGATTCTCGCGGCCGACCGCGACCGTCAGCACGGTCATGGCGATGATGCCGGCCATCGACAACGGCGGCAGCGCGGGCTCGAGCCAGCGGCGCATGGTCGACGAGAGGTGGTGGAAGCCGAGGCCCGCGACGATCGGGATCACCACCATCTGCCCGATGTCGAGCATCATCGCCGGGGTGTCGATCGCGATCATTCGGCCGGCGAGCCGACTCATGAGCAGGGGTGTCAGCAGCGGCGAGAGCAGCGAGGCGGCGGCCGTGATGGTCACCGAGAGCGCCACGTTCGCCCGGGCGATGTAGCTCATGACGTTCGACGCCAGGCCGGAGGGCGCGACGCCCACCAGCACGATGCCCGCCGCCACCTCGGACGGAAACCGGAACGCGGTGGCCACCGCGAACCCGAGGAGCGGCATGATCGTGAACTGGCAGACCAGGCCGACGGCCACAGCGACGGGCACCCGCAGCACACGCCGGAAGTCGTCGACGCTCAGGGTGGCGCCCATGCAGAACATGATCAGCATCAGGAGCGGCTTGAAGAGTGCGGTGAAGCGGAAGTCACCCACGCCGATGAACCAGTCCGGGAACGCCAGGCCGGTCGCGACCGCCGCGATCACCCACAGCGTGAACGACCAGGGCCGCAGGACCGCCACCACGCAGCTCGCCACCGCGAGGCAGAGCAGGCCGACGGCGACGACGGCGCCCGCCGGTGACACCGCGGCGACGAGCGCTGGCACGGCATCCATCGGCTTCCCTCCCGTCGTGGCCTGCATGTCCGCGGCGCGGCGCGGCCCGGCCGCCCATGGTCGTGGAAGCCACGGGCCGCGGCAAGGTCGGCGCCGGGCCCGCGCGTGATGGTCGCCGCGTACCATTCCCGGGCATTGTCCGCCCATTCCCGTGCGTGGTTCGATCCGTCGCGCGCGGTTCCTCGTGTACGCTGCCGATGCCAGGGCGCGCGTGCGGTGATCCTCGCGGAGGTCGTCACATGCGCTCCCCTGGCTGCGTTCGGCGACAGGCACTCCAGGCGGATCCGGATCATCCATGAAGACGCGCGCGCTGCAGGCATTGCGACGCCGGCTGGCGGCGGGAGACTCCGTCGCAGGTCTCTGGGTCACGCTCGACGCGGCGAGCGTGACCGAGATGGCGGTGGCCCTCGGGCTCGACTGGGTCGTGATCGACGCCGAGCACGGCCAGCTTGACTGGAGCCAGATTCTCGAGCATCTGCGGGCCACGGTGCGCAGTGAGACCGTCGCGCTCGTGCGGATCGCCGCGCGCGACACGGTGCTGGCGAAACGGGCGCTCGATCTTGGCGCCGACGGGATCGTGGTGCCCATGATCGAGACGGCCGAGCAGCTGGCCGAGGCGCTCCGCGACTGCCGCTACCCGCCCGAGGGCCGCCGGGGCATCGGCGGGGAGCGGGCCACCGTCTGGGGCCAGGCACTCGCCGAGCATGCCGCCGAGGCGAACGATCATGTGCTCGTCGTGCCGCTGATCGAATCGGTGCGGGCGGTGGCCGAGGTGCCGCGCATGGCAGAGCTTCCTGGGGCCGACGTGTTCTTCTTCGGTCCGGCCGACTTCTCCGCCACCGCCGGCCACCGCGGGCAGTGGGAGGGGCCGGGCGTGGCCGAGCAGATCCTGGCCCTGAAGGACATCCTCCGGGCTGCCGGAAAAGCCTGCGGCGTGATGACGCGCTCGCCGGAGGATCTCGAGACGCGCCGCCGCCAGGGCTTCCAGATGCTCGGCCTCGGCAGCGACGCCGGGCTGCTCCTCCGCGGGACCCGTGAGATGCTCCGCGCTGCCGGCCGCGACCGGCAGCCGGCCGCGAGCCTCGACCCGCGCGACGCCACGGTCGTGCGGCCGGTGCTCGCCGCGCCGCCGGACCGCATGCGGCCCGACCGCCGTGAGGTGGTGACCCGCTGCGGGGGCGGCGCCACCGTCACGCTCCAGCCGGGCGTGGTGTTCGAGGCCCTCGTCGGCCAGCTCAACGCCGCCCGCTCCCTCACGACGGGGATCGTCACGTTCGCGCCGCAGGCCGAGCTCGACCAGCACGCACATCCCGCCAGCGAGGCGATCACGGTGCTCGACGGCGAGCTCGAGGTCTCGGTCGAGGGCCGCACCTACCTGCTGGCGCGGCTCGACACCATCGCGATACCGCGGTGGGCCCCCCACGCGGCGCGGAATCCGGATGCCGCGCGGCCGGCGCGGCTGCACGTCGCGCTCGCCTCCGGCGCTCCGGAGCGCGAGCTCGTGCCCCGGGCCTTCCCCCGCGTCGAGATGCCGGCCGCCTCCACGGGCGCGCCCGGCATGGAACGGGTGACGCGCATCCGCACGGCGCAGCGCTCTTTCGCGGTCGGCCCGGGCTCGGAGTTCGTGGACTTTTTCAGCGCCGCCCTCGTGCCGGGGCTGGAGATGAGCGGCGGCTATGGCCGGTTTCAGCCCGGCGGCCGCCTGCCCGCGCACGTGCACGATTTCGACGAGTCGATCTGCATCGTCACCGGTGCCGCCACCTGCGTCGTGGAGGGCCGCCGCCACGCGGTCGAAGGCTGTGCCACCGCGATGGTGCCGCGGGGCCGGGTGCACTACTTCGTGAACGAGTCGCACGCGCCGCTGGAGATGATCTGGGTTTATGCGGGGCCCCTGCCCGAGCGGATCGTCGTGGACGAGCGGTGCGGCACGGTCGAGGGCGATCCCTGGAGGGCGTCGGCATGACCAGCGACGACCGCCCCACGTTTCGCGTGGCCCTCACCGCCGACTTCTCCCGCGCCGACGGCAGTCCGCGGTATGCCGACTGCGGCCTGGACGTCTTCACCGGGCACCCGCACGTCGCGGTGAGCCGCTTCGCGCGGCACGAGCCGGAGATCGCCGCCGACCAGGTCCGCGACGTCAACGGCGTGATCGTGATGACGCCGCGGGTCACGCGGGCCTCGCTCGCCGAGAGCGGGAGCCTCCTGGCCGTGGGGCGTTTCGGCGTCGGCTACGACGGTGTGGACGTGGCCGCCTGCACCGACGCGAACGTGCTGGCGATGATCACCGCCGGGGCCGTGAATCACTCGATGGCCGAGGCCACGGTCGCCTGGATGCTCGCCCTCACGCACCATGTGACGGTGAAGGATCGGCTCGTCCGCGCGGGGCGCTGGGACGATCGGCCCGCCTTCATGGGGAGCGAGCTGCGGGACCGCACGCTCGGCATCGTCGGCTTCGGCGGAATCGGCCGCGCGCTCGTGCCGATGCTGGCGGGCTTCCGCATGCGGCAGCCGATCGTGTTCGACCCGTTCGTCGCCCCCGACGTGATCGTAGCCGGCGGCGGTCGGGCGGCGGGGCTCCACGAGCTCCTGGAGACGGCCGATTTCGTGTCGATCAACTGCCCGCTCACCCCGGAGACCCGCGGCCTCATCGGCGCCGCGGAGATCGCGCTCCTCAGGCCCACGGCCTACCTGCTGAACCTCGCCCGCGGCGGGATCGTGGACGAGGCGGCGCTGCTGGCGGCCCTGCACGAGCGGCGGATCGCGGGGGCCGCGCTCGACTGCTTCGCCGTCGAGCCCGCGATCGACCTCGACCGCTTCGCGGGCCTCGACAACCTCCTGCTGGCCCCGCATGCGATCGGCTGGACGAACGAGCTGTTCCGCGACATCGGCGCCGCCGCCTGCCGCGCGATGCTCGACCTCTCCCTCGGGCGGCAGCCTCGGGGGGTGCTCAATCCGGAGCTCTTCGGCCGCCGCGAGTTCCTCGACAAGTGGGCCGCCGTGATCGGCCGCGACGTGCCGGTCGCCTGATCGGGCGCGCACGATCCGGCCACCCCGCACCGCCCTCCTGCGCACGATGGCCCCGCGCGACGCGTGGCGGCACCGCGGCGCACCGGGCGTCACGGTCGACTGCGGACGTCTCGTGCCAAGGCATCCCGCATCTCGTCGGCCGCCACGTCGAGCAGGTCACGGACGTAGCGAACGGCTCCCTCGGCATCCCGGGAGCGGATGAGCGACACGATCGCGGCGTGGTGGGCGAGCGTCGTGCGGCGGATGTCCTCGGCGGTGCGGCCGAACCGCCGCTGTGAGCAGGCGATCCAGAGCAGGAACTGCCCCCGCAGGAGCTCCCACACCTGGATCAGCCGTGGCTGGTGGCTGGCAGCGGCCACGAGATCGTGGAACTCCGCGTCGCAGAGCGAGACCCGCGCGAGATCCCGCGCGGCCCGCAGCCCGGCGAGATTCCGCTCGAGCGCCGCGATGTCCTCGGGGCGGTGTCGCTCGGCGGCCAGACGCACCACCTCCGGTTCGATGAACTGGCGCACCTCGAGGATCTCGGCCATGTCCCGCTCGGCGAGTGCGGGTACCCGCAGCCTGCCCGTCGGCGAGCGGACGAGGAGCCCGTCGCGCTCGAGCGCGATCGTGGCCTCCCGCACCGGCACGCGGCTCACGCCGAGGCGTTCGGCCGTGGCCTGCTCGGCGATCTTCGCGCCGGCCGCGAGCGTGCCGGCCACGATCTCCTGCTCGAGGATCCGTGCGACCCGCTTCGAGATCGAGTGCGACCGTTCCGTCCGTGCGCCCGCGTCAGCGTCCCGGCGCGTCGTCGGCGGTCCGGCCGCGCCTCTGCCCGTGCCTGCCGGCGCACTCGTGCGCCGACCCGAGGGGGCGAGCCGGCGTGTCGTCCGACGTGGAGCCTGGCGTGCGATGGTGTGATGCTCCGGGGGATTGGTCAGGCGATGATATCCCGCACCACGTGGCCGTGGACATCGGTGAGCCGGTAGTCGCGACCGCCGTAGCGGTAGGTGAGCCGCTCGTGGTCGATTCCCAGGAGGTGGAGGATCGTGGCGTGCAGGTCGTGCACGTGCACCTTGTCCTGCACGGCGTGCCAGCCGTAGTCGTCGGTGGCCCCGTGGACCATCCCGCCGCGGATCCCGCCGCCGGCCATCAACATCGTGAAGCCGAAGGGATGGTGCTCGCGGCCGTCCTTCCCCTCGGCCGTGGGCGTGCGGCCGAACTCGCCCCCCCAGACCACGAGCGTGTCGTCCAGGAGGCCGCGGGCCCGCAGGTCGGTGAGCAGGGCCATGACCGGCCGGTCGATGCTCCGACAGTTCTTCGGCAGGTTGGCCGTGAGACTGCCGTGCTGGTCCCACTTGTTGTTGGCCGGCGCGTCGAAGACGTGCACGAACCGCACGCCCCGCTCCACCAGCCGCCGGGCGAGGAGGCACTGCCGGCCGAAGAGCCGCGTCTCGGCGTCGTCGGTGCCGTAGAGGGCGTGGGTCGCCTGGCTTTCCCGCGCGAGGTCGAAGGCCTCGGGGGCCTCGGCCTGCATCCGGAAGGCCAGCTCGAACGACGCGATCCGGGCGTCGAGGGCCGCCGCATCGGGCCGGGGGCCGCCGCGGCCGAGCCGGTCGAGGGCCGCGAGCGCGTCGAGCTGCCGCCGCTGCCGCGGGCCGACGGCATGCGGGTCAGCGAGGTTGGCGATCGGCCGGTCGAGATCGCGGATGAGCGTGCCCGCGCAGCCTCCGGGCAGAAAGCTCGCCGAATAGAGCGGTGCCCCCTGGAACACGCTCGCCGGGCTCATCACGACGAAGGCCGGCAGGTTGGCATTCTCCGTGCCCAGGCCGTAGGTGATCCACGAGCCCATGCTCGGTCGCGAGAAGGCCTGCTCGCCGGTGCAGATCTGGAGGGCGGCGCCGGTGTGGTTGATGTTGTCGGCCACCATCGAGCGGATCACGCAGACATCGTCGATCCGGGAGGCGAGCCCCGGGAGCAGCTCGCTCACCTCGATCCCCGACTGGCCGTGCCGGGCGAACTTCCACGGGCTCGCGAGCAGGTTGCCGGTCTTCACCCGTTGGAGCTTCGGCATCTCGAAGGGGAGAGGCTTGCCGTCGTCGGCCGTGACCCGCGGCTTCGGATCGAGCAGGTCGATGTGCGAGGGCCCGCCGGGCATGTAGAGAAAGATCACCCGCTTCGCCCGGGCCGGATGGTGCGGCAGCGCGGGCGGGCCAGCCGCGGCGCGGCCCGCGGGCGGCGCAGACGATGCCGCCTCCGCCGCGAGCAGATCGCCCAGAGCGAGGAGACCCAGGCCGCCGCCGCTCATGGCAAGCAGATCACGGCGGGAGGGGCGGACGGAAGGCTCGACTCTCATGGCAACATCTCACTCGACATGGAAAAACTCGTTGCCGCAGACGAGCACCTGCGCGAGGTCGGCAAGCCGCGCCGTGCCGTCAGCCGGCGGCTTTCCGTCGGGGCCCGGGGCCGCGAGCAGCCCGCGGGCCACGGTGATCTCGTCGGGCGCCGGGCCGCGGCCGAGCACGAGACGCCAGGCCCGGATGATCCGCCCGCGTTCGGCGTCGGCCGGGGTGCCCGGCACGTCCTGGGCGACACGCGCGGCGATGTCGCGGGCGATTCCCGCGACGAAGTCGCTGTTCAAGAGGAAGAGCGCCTGCGGGGCGACGGGGCTCACGCTGCGGGCCTCCACCGAGGCGTCGGGATTGGCGGCGTCGAAGAGCGTGGAATAGTTGCCCCGCTCCCACCGCGTGGTCTGCACATAGAGCGAGCGGCGCGGGGCCGCGAGGTCATGGGCCGCCGGGCCGCCCACGCCCGCCTCGCCGGCCGGCGTGGGCAGCCGGCGTGCAACCACGAGCATCGCGTCGCGGATCTCCTCGGCATCGAGCCGCCGCGGGGAGAACCGCCCCACCCAGCGGTTGTCGGGGTCGGCCTCCACTGCCGCCGGCTCGGCCCGGCTCGACTGGCGGTAGGTTGCGGAGAGCACGATCCGACGATGCAGCTTCTTGAGCGACCAGCCCTCGTCGATGAACGTCGCGGCCAGCCAGTCGAGTAGCTCGGGATGCGAGGGTTTTTCGGCGAGCATCCCGAAATTGCTCGGGGTCGTCACGAGGCCGCGGCCGAAGTGCCACTGCCAGACGCGGTTGACGATCACCCGCGGCGTGAGCGGATTGGTCTCCGAGGCGACCCAGGCGGCGAGTTCGCGGCGGCCGCTCCCCTCCGAGATCGAGGGCTGCTGCTCACCGGCGAAGAAGGCGGGCATCCGCCGTGGCACCACCGCGCCGAGCCGCGTGTAGCTGCCGCGCACATGGATCGGCACGTCCTGGATCTTGGGGAAGAGCCCGCCGGGTACGCCCCCTTCCTGCACGGCCATCGCCCGAGGCGGCGCCGGCGGCACCGCGGCCTCCAGCCGCTCGCGCTCGGCGACGAGCGCCACCCGCTCCGCGTCGTCGGCAGCGGGCGGAGGCGTGCGCTTGTCGAGCTCGGCGAGCTTCTTCACGACGGCGGCGAGGGCGGCCTTGGCCTCGTCGTGGGCCTTCACCGCGGCGGCCGGCACCAGCGGCACGCGGCCGAGGATCGAATGGCCCCCCTTGCCACCGAGCGCGCCGAGCGTCCGCGTGCTGTGGAAGATGCCGGCCAAGGCGTAGTAGTCGGCCGTGGAGACGGGATCGAACTTGTGGTCGTGGCAGCGGGCGCAGCCGAGCGTGAGGCCGAGGAACGCCTTGCCGACCGTGTCGATCTGGTCGTCCACGATGTCGCCGACGAGCTTCTCCTTGTCGGCATCGCCGTGGTCCCAGCTGCCGAGCGTGAGGAACGTCGTCGCCGTGAGGCCCGCCGTGTCGATCGCGGCGGGATCGTCGTCGCCGCCGTCGAGCGGCTCGCGGACGAGGTCGCCGGCGATCTGCCGCGTGATGAACCGGTCGAACGGGAGATCGCGGTTGAACGCGGAGACGACCCAGTTGCGATACCGCCAGGCCTCGAGCAGCTCGAAGTCGGACGACGAGCCGTGTGTCTGCGGGCCGGCCTGGTAGGCGTCGGCATAGCGGGCGACGTCGAGCCAGTGCCGCGCCTGCCGCTCGCCGTAGGCCGGTGAGGCGAGCAGCCGATCGACCACCCGCTCGTGGGCCCGGGGCGACTCGTCGGCGAGGAACGTCGTCTGCTCGTCCTCGGTCGGCGGCAGGCCGGTGAGATCGAACGTCACGCGGCGCAGCCAGGTGCGGCGGTCGGCCTCCGCCGCGGGGGCGAGCCCGCGGGCCTCGAGCGCGGCGAGCACGAAGCGATCGATGTCGTCGCGCGGCCAGGCCGCGGCGGGCCCTGTCGCGCCCGAGGCCGGCGGCGGCACAGCGGGGCGCGTGAGCGGCTGAAACGCCCACCAGCGGCGGTGCTCGGCGGTGGGCTCGAACGCCCGCTGCGGCCCGGGGTCGGCCACGGCCACGATCGGCGCGGCCGGCATCGGAGCGCCGGCAGCCACCCAGTTTTTGAGCGCCGTGATGTCGGACTCCGCCAGTTTGCCGTCGGGCGGCATCTGGATGTCGCCGAGATACTCGACCACCTGCACGAGCAGGCTCTCGGCGGGCCTGCCGGCGATGACCGCCGGCCCCGAGTCGCCCCCCGTCGTCATCGCTTCGCGGCTCGTGAGCCGGAGGCTCGCCTCGATCGATTCCCCTCCGTGGCACTCCACGCACCGCTCGAGCAGCAGCGGCCGGATCTTCTTCTCGAAGAGTTCGAGCCCGCCGCCGGCGGCGCTTGCGAGGGAGGTGTCGGGCGGGGCTGCGTCGACGGTCGCGGTCGTCGCCGCCATACCGACCACGAGCTCCCAGCACGCCGCTGCGAGGAGCACGCGGCCGGTGCGATGGCTGGTGCGCATGCGCCGTAAGCGAGTCATCGTCGCGGTGCCCTTCGCCCGGGAATCGGCCGGCAGTGTCAGACGGCACGGTCGGCGGGCCGTCGGCACCGCGCGGGAGCCGCCCCGATCAAACAGTATACCGATATCGGATCGGTACACCATGGATCGACCGGCCGGCGTCCCTGCGGTCAGGGAAAAACCTGCGCACCGCCCTGGTGGGCCCGCCGGGAGCTCCGCCCGCCCGGGCATGCCCGGGCAGAGCCGCAGGTCGGACGACGGCCGCGGGGGCACGCGACTCACCGGCTGACGAACTGGAACGCGTAGAGCTTGCTCGACCGCAGCGTGATCCGCAGCCGCACGGGGACGCCGGCGAGCGGCGAGAGGTCGGGGCCCTGCCTCCACCAGACCTCCTGCGCGGTGCCGTTGCGATCGATGGACACGGCATCGGCCAGCGCATGTCCGGGAATCGATTGCCCGTGCACGTCCTGGAGTTCGACCCGGATCTCGCCGGAGCCGCCGCAGTCGGCGTTGAGCACGAGCCGCTCGCCCGAGAAGACGACGGCGGGCGTCAGGAGTTCGCCTCCGTCCGCGCCGGCGTCGACGGACACGAAGCCGTCCAGCCGCTGGACCGCACGGAAGACGGCGCCGGCGGGGTCGGCGCCACGTTGGGCCGCGGCGACGGATCCGACGACGTGCGTGGACGGTGTGGCGTGATAGTACTGATGGATCTCGTCGCCGTGGCGAATCATGCCGACGCCCATCGTGACGAGTCCCCGGTCGAGGTCGCCCGTCGTGCCCCGCGCGTCGCGCGTGAGCCCGGGCTTCAGGTAGGGGGTGCGGATGCGGTCGAAATGGATGCCGTCACGGCTGACCGCCAGTTGCACCTCGAACAGTCCATCGCCGTCGGCGTCCCCCCGGAAATCACGGCCGTGGCTGCTCTCGCGCTGACCGTAGCCATAGCAACGAAACATCGACGGGAACGCGACGTAGACATCCTCCGCGTCGGCGTAGAGATGGACGCATGGATTGTAGAGATCGGTCCTGGCGGGATCCCGCGCGTCGGCCGCCAGGACGATCTCCATCTCGTCGTGAGGGTAGCTGAAGCAGCCGTCCGCAGAGACCGGCCGGTCGGGGTTCCTGCGGAACGGCCAGGGCATGGCCATCAGGTCCGCGGTCTCCGTCCGCACCGCCACCCGCCTGTGGCGATGGGGCGAACCAGCCTGCTCGGGGAAGCCGCGCAGGTAGGCCACGTATCGGCCGAGGCGGGAGTCGTAGAAGGTCTGGTTCGAGGTGTCGCAGAGGAACGGCACGGCCACCTTCGGGATGCATTCCCAGCGGAGGCCGTCCCGCGACCTGAACAGGTAGAGTCCGCCGCTGATGCCCGGCTTCGTCTTTCCGTCCTGCGGCGGAAGGTCGGGGGCGGCCCAGCCCGCGAGGTTCGGCCCCCAGGCGGCTGTGGCGGCAGGCATGATCCCGAAGATCGCCTTGAAGGGAAACCCGTCCACGTCGTGCGGATCGAGGAACACGCCTCCCTCCTCGCAGCCCGGAAACACGACGGACGGCCGCCGGCCGGACGCGGCGGCCGGCGACGGCCCGGGGGCCGTGACCTCCGGGCACTCCCAGTCGCTGCCGTCCACCGACGTGGCCACGGCGTATCCGCCCTCGCTGCGGTAGTACATGAGGTACCGGCCCTCGTACTCCACGACGCCGTTGACGTAGCCCGTCGCCGGCGTCGACAGCCGGATGGGGCCCGCCTTCACCGGCGGATTGACGGCGCGCGAAACGCCGGTCGATGCCGCGATGAATCTCCCGTCCGTGAAGAGCTGCTTCCTGTCGCCGACGTCACGCACGGACGGGTGCGGTGGGTCGGCGGCGTGCAGGCCGGTCGCTGCCGGCAGCACGACCGCCGCGCCGCCGACGGTCGCTGTCTCGAGAAAGCGCCGCCGGTGGAAACGGTTCATGGGCACGGCTCCCGCTGGTTCATGCACCGGGGTCGCCAGGCCCGTCAGCCGACTGCCGCCGCATGCTCGACGATCCGG
>Ga0169931_10008060_pt1 | contig 15464 bp, 13 predicted proteins | sample Kivu_15m_20L_FD_129675 | JGI IMG/M metagenome (GOLD analysis project Ga0169931, IMG submission 129675) | Freshwater microbial communities from Lake Kivu, Western Province, Rwanda to study Microbial Dark Matter (Phase II) - Kivu_15m_20L... | ecosystem: Environmental > Aquatic > Freshwater > Lake... | reverse complement strand
CCGCAGCGTCGTTTCCACCGCACTCCCGATCTGGAGCGGATCAAGCAGGCGGCCGATGCGATCCTCCGCGAGGAACCCCACCGGGCAGGCTCGGCCCTGGAGCAGGTGGAGGAGCTGATCGGCCAGGCCGGCACGTCCATGGGCGGCGCCCGTCCCAAGACCACCGTGGAGGCCGATCAGGCTCTCTGGCTGGCCAAGTTCCCGGCGCCTTCCGACAGCTGGAACCAGCCGCGCGTGGAGCATGGCCTGCTGCTGTTGGCCCGGCGCTGCGGGCTACAGGTGGCGGACAGTCGCCTCACGCGCGTGGGCGATGCCGATGTGCTGTTGGTGAAGCGCTTCGATCGCGACTGGAGCGAGGCCGGATACAGGCGCCATCGGATGGTGAGCGCCCTCACCCTGCTCCAGGCGGAAGACAGCGCCACCGATCGGGGCGGGTGGTCGTATCTGCTGCTGGCCGATGAGCTGCGCCGCGTCAGCGCTCAGCCGGCGGCAGACCTGCGGGAGCTGTTCGGCCGGATCTGCTTCAACGCGGCGGTCTCGAACATCGACGACCATCCCCGCAACCATGCGCTGCTGGCCCGCTCCCGCAACTGGCAGCTCAGCCCCGCCTACGACCTCACGCCCGCACCCATGCAGGCCGAGACCCGCCGCGACCTGGCCATGGCCTGCGGCCTGGTGGACCGCAGCCCCAGCCGCTGGGCCAACCGCCGGGCGATCCAGGCAGCGGCGGGCCGCTTTCTGCTGCAGCCGGCGGAAGCCGAAGCGATCGCCACCCGGATCTGCACCACGGTGGCGAGCAGCTGGGAGGCCACCCTGCGGGAAGCCTCGGTGAGCCCCGGCGACTGCCAGCGACTCAGCCGCGCCTTCCTCTACCCGGGGTTGGAGTTGGATCCAGAGGTGGCGGAGTGATGGCCGCGCCACTGCTCACCGCCCAGCACGGGCACAATCCAGCCATGCGGGCCAGCGTGAACGCCCCATCCTCTGTCCATCGCCGACGACCTCCTTCCTGAAGTCATCCCCCTGATGCCCCCCACCATCGACTTCAAGCGCCTCTTCAAGCTCCGCCTGGTGGTGGCCCGCCATGGCGAGATGGACGCGGCGCGTTGGTGGAACACCCAGGGGGTGCTGGGACCTCGCGGCGCTTCGGTCCTGAGGCGGGGGTTTCCGAAGACCCATCCCTTTGCCCAGGCGCGGATTGTGTTCGAGGTGGCCCGCAGCCGCTGCCACGAGCTCTTCGACCCGCCGGGCTGCATGACTCTCTGGAGCCTGCCGGCGGCGATTGAGGAGCAGTTCCAGGAACACTGGCAGCGCTGGCTTGATCAGCCCGACGCCTGGATGCCGATATTTCAGGCCCTCGAAAACCAAAGCAGTGTGGGCTTGCTTGAGGCCCTTGCCGAATTCGATCTGATCACCGCGGAGCAGAGGGAGGCTGTTGGCAAGTTGCGGCGTGCGGCCGAGAACAGGGCTGTGCCGATTTCAGGCAGCTACTTACCGGACGACGACATCCTCACCCTTCTGGCTGCGGGGTTCAGCCGAGGGGAACCCGGCAACCCAGCGATTCCTTACGCGAGGCTGGAAACATAGAACATGAAAAGTAGCCGTGCAAATACCATCTCGTCGTTCACCATCATCAAGGGCTCGTTAATTGACGAATCCTATGCCGTGTTTCGTGGCTGGGATTTTGACCTGCCAAAAGTTGAGAACCTTCGCCGCGTTCGCGAGGAGAACAGCATTGGCGGAACAAGCACTCACTGGGCCAGGGACGTAGCCAAAGTCCTCAACCGACGCTTTGACCCGGCAGGTCGAGATCGGCCATTGGTGGAGCTTGCCAAAGCGGGCATGGACCAGGACTCCTGGAAGCCGATTCTTCTTTTTCACATGACGCGCGATGAGTTTCTACTCCGCGACTTCCTGGTGAATTGGCTCTATGTCCAATTTGCCCAAGGGGCCTTTCGCTTATCTACAACCGATGTTGCCACCTACCTCCAGGCACTGAGCAAAAAGAAAGGAATCGAGTGGTCAGGGCAATGGTCCGAGAAAACCACGGCCCGCGTGGCCTCTGGGCTGCTGAAGATAGCCACTGACTTCGGCCTGCTGAAAGGCGCGATTCGCAGGGAATTCAATTCCTATCACCTGCCTGAATCAAGTTTCTTGTATCTCTTGCAGGCGATCGCCGAGGCCGAGAGCAACGCAAGACGCATCGTGGATTCCCGGGACTGGCGCATGTTTCTGCTGGACCCTGCCGATGTCGAGCGCGAGCTGCTGCGACTCCACCAGTTCCGCAAGCTGGATTACCAGGTAGCCGGTAGCCTGGCCCAGCTGAAGCTCCCCCATCCCACCGCCGCCGCGTACACCAGCGAGATCTGCGCATGACCGATTGGAACGAGCGGCTCGTCCAACAGCTGGAACCCGTGCTGCGCCAGCCCGATCCGAGGCCAGGCATCAGCGCCTACCACGACATGCCCTATGCCGTGTTCCGATACCCGCCGGAGGAGGAGTTTGCGGTGCGGCAGCAGACCGCCCTGCTGCGGACGCGCTTACAGCAGGCAGCGGGCAAGCGCGTGACCTCGATCTCGCTGGCGGCCTGCCAGGCCGCGGCGCTGGAGGCAGAGGGTCTTGGCCCGGAGGCCCTCGCCCAGGCGGAGACCACCGTGGGCCTGGAGGCCACGATCGAGACGATCCATCAGGTTCTCAGCGAATACCAGCCCCTCGATGATCTGGTGGCGGCCCGAATCCCCGAGGATGCTGATCCCCTGCGGGACATCGTGTTCATCGTGCGAGCCGGAGCCCTGTTCCCTGTGTATCGCACCTCTTCGTTGCTGGAGCAATTGAAGGGCAAGGTGCAGGTGCCAGCGGTGCTGTTCTATCCCGGCGAACTGGATGGTGCGGCAGGGCTGCGCTTCATGGGTGTGCTGGATGCCGAGCACAACTACCGGCCCAAGATCTTCTGAGGAGTCAGCCATGCGTACCGACAGGATCCAGAAGCTCTTCGCAAACGACATCTCCCGCCGGATCGAGGAGGTGATCAAGGTCGACCAGGCCGATGAAGCGGTCATCAAGGATGAACTGACGGAGTACGTCGTCACCGATTCGATCCGTGGTTACTTCAACGAGGTATTTGAACTCTATGCCGAAACCCCACAGAAACCCCATGAGGGCATCGGCATCTGGGTATCGGGATTCTTTGGATCAGGCAAATCCAGCTTTGCCAAGAACCTGGGTCTTGCACTGCAGAACCGCACCATCGCCGGAGAAGGTGCTGGGGTACGACTGGCTCAACGGATCGGCGATCCGAAAGCCCAGGTTCTGCTGACGAGCATCGCTGAAAAGATCCCCACCGAGGCGGTGATCTTCGATGTGTCCACAGATCGGGGGATCCGTACCGGCAATCAAAGCATCACGGAAATCATGTACCGGCTCTTCCTGCAGAGCCTGGGCTACGCACGGGATCTCGATCTCTCGGAGCTGGAGATCACCCTGGAGGAAACGGGTGAGCTGGAGGCCTTCAAGGCCAAATACCAGGCGATTTTTGGCAAGGATTGGGATGCGGGCAAAGGCCTGATTGCCATTGCGGTGCAACAGGCCAGTCGCGTGATGCACGAACTGGAGCCAGCCACCTATCCCACGGCCGACAGCTGGCGGGAAGCAGCGATGAAGCGGGCCGACATCACCCCCGGTGATCTGGCCAAGCGCGGCATGGAGCTGATGCTGCGCCGCTGCCCCGGCAAAACGCTTCTGTTTGTGGTGGATGAGGTGGGTCAGTTCGTGGCCCGAGATGTGCAGAAGATGCTCGATCTGCAGGCCGTGGTTCAGAACCTCGGCAGGATCGGCCGCGGCAAGATGTGGCTGGTGGTCACCTCCCAGGAGAAGCTCACCGAGCTGGTGGGGGGGCTGGATGACAAGCGGGTGGAGCTGGCCCGGCTGATGGATCGCTTCCCGCTGCAGGTGCATCTGGAGCCTGCGGACATCTCAGAGGTCACCAGCAAGCGGGTGCTCTCCAACAACGCTGACGCCGAGAAGGACCTGCGGGAGCTGTTCAGCCAGCACCGCGGCAAGCTGAGCGACAACACCCGCCTGTCGGCCGACATCAAGCTTCCGGAGCTGAGCACCGACAGCTTCGTTGACCTCTACCCCCTGCTGCCCTATCAGATCGACCTGATCATCCAGGTGGTGTCGGGCTTGCGCACCCAGGGTGGGGCCAGCAAGCACGTGGGCGGCGCCAACCGCACGATCATCAAGCTGGCGCAGCAGTTGCTGATCCATCCCGACGTGGCGTTGGCAACAGCGCCGATCGGGTCGCTGGCGCGCATCGATCAGGTGTACGACCTGGTGTCGGGCAACATCGCCAGTGAAGTGCGCGGCAAGATCGACGACATCGGCCGCAAGGTGGAGCATCCGCTGGCCCAGGCGGTGGCCAAAACGATCTGCCTGCTCCAATACGTGCGCAGCATCCATCGCACGGCGGAGAACATCGCAGCGGCATTGCATCCCGCGGTGGATGCCGATTCACGGATGCCTGAGGTGAAGGCGGCCTTGGCGGAGCTGGAGCGTGCCCATCTGGTACGCCCGGGAGATGGCGGTTACCGCATCCCGACACCAGCGGAAGACGACTGGGAGCGGCAGCGAGGCAGCCTGGCACCAAAGCCGGGCGACATCAGCCGCATCCACGCGGAAATCGTGGTGGGCCTCTGGCAACCGCAACCTCAGCACAGCCTGCTCGATGTGAAGGTGTTCAAGGCCGGCCTGGTGCTTGGCGGCCGGCTGACGGTGGAGGGCGATCTCCCCTTCCATCTCACCATGGCGGAAGCGAGGGCGGAACTGAACGATGCCGTCTCTGAGGCCCGAACACGCAGCCAGAGTGAAACCAAAGCCATCTTCTGGGTGGCGGGGCTTGACGAGGCCATCGACAGGGAGACCGTGGAGCTGTTCCGCTCCAAGGAAATCCTGGCTCGCAAAGAGCGAGGCGCCCAAACCAAGGATGAAACAGCGCTGGTGGCTGAGGAGAAACTGCGCCAGCGCAAGCATCAAGAGGAGCTCAAGCGTCTGATCCGCCAGAGCCTGCTCGCCGGCACAATCTTCTTCCGCGGTAACGATCGCAGTCCCGATGAGGGAGCAGCCGATGTGAACCGTGCGGCCGCCAAGGTGCTCGGCCAGGCCCTGCCCGAGGTGTTCGATCGCTTCGAGGAAGCCGCTGCCCGGGGTTGGCCGCAAAGACCTCGACGAGTTGATGAGCACCGAAAACCTGCGGGGCCTGACGCCTGTGTTCACGAACCTGGCGCTGGTGCGGGATCAGGGCGGCAAGCCGGTGTTCAACGTGGAGAGCGGCCCCCTCGCGGAGGTGATGGCCCGCATCGAGAACCGCACCAGCTATGGCGAGGTGGCCACCGGCCGTTATCTCACCGATGAGTTCGCCTCCGAACCATTTGGCTGGGAGTTTGATGTGGTGCGGCTGCTGGTGATCTCCTTGCTGCGTGCCGGCAAGCTGGAAGCCACGAGCAAGGGCCAGGTGCTCGAATCGGCGCTCTCCCTGGAGGCCCGCAACACGTTCACGAACAACAACTTGTTCCGGCAGGCCTCGTTCAGGCCAAAAGTGGGTCTGGAGTTCACCAACATCGTGGATGCAGCTGATCACTTCAAGGAGGTGTTCGGCAAGGAAGTGAGCGAGCTGGAGCAAGGCGTGGTGGCTCACGCGCTGCGTGAGGAGATCCATCGCTTCGATCAGGGTCTGCAGGAGACCTTCACCACGCTGGTGCAGCACAGCCTCCCCGGTGCTGAGGTGCTGCGCACGGCGCTGGATCAGATGCGGGCGATCCGGGCCGGCAAGGAGGAGCAGGCGATCCTCAGTTTCAACGGCTCCTACAAGGAGCTCAAGGAAGCGATCAAGCGGGGCGCTGAACTGAGCCAGGAACTCAATGAAACCCGGCTGGTGGACCTGGCCCGGGCCCGCAAGGCGATCGATCAGCTCTGGCCATGCCTGCAGGAGGAGCCGGAACTTGGCGATGCGGTGGCAGACCACGCCGAGCAGCTGAGCGACTGCCTGGCGAAGGAAACCTTCTTCCGCCAGCTCCCCGACATTGACCAACACGCCAGAGCCCTGGAGCAGGAGTACGAGCGGCTGCATGCAGAAGCCACAAGCCAACGGGCCGAGGCCTATGGGGCCGCCTTGACTCAGCTCCGGAGCACACCCGGCTGGGAAGCCCTGGCGGCCCTGGGCGACGAGGTGCAGCAGCGTGTAGCCCAGCCGCTGGCCAGCCGAGCCAGCAGCGAAGGCACAGACGCCACACCCATCCCCCTGCTGCGGGCCGATCTGGCTGCCTGTTCGGGGCGATTGGCCGCAGCGGTGGAGGAGATGCTGCGGTTGGTGGATGGCAGCCGGCTGGTGCGGGTGGAAGCCTCGAATTTCTTCAGCGGTGGCATCGACAGCGAGGAACAGCTGGAGCAGGCCCTCAATGGCCTCAAAGACCAGTGCCTGGAGCTGATCGGCGCAGGCAAGAAAGTGCTGGTGCAGTAGGCCGAGGTGGAAAAAGAGCAACGCCAGAAACTCGAACGCCTCACCCAGGCCGCCAGGCGCCTGCTGGAGCAGGAGTTCCGCGAGCAGCTGGAGGGCCGCTACGACGTGCTGCTCGACGGCAGGATCGGCCTGGCACCGGGGGCCCACCTCAGTGAGCAGGAGCGGGTGGTGTGGCAGCGGATCGTGGCGGCGATCGCCCACCGCCGCCGGCCAGGAGTGAGCTCAGCAGAAGCGGTGATGGGGTATCGGCGCGAGGCGGCCTTCCACACCCTCAACCGCTTTGTGGCCTTGAAGATGCTCGAGGCCCGCAAGCTGGTGCAGGAGTGCATCAGCCGCGGCGAGGAATCGGCCGGCTTCAAGGAGTTCTGCGGCCTGGCGCCGGGTCTGGTGCAGGTCGCAGGCAAGGGCTATCGGCTCTACATCGAATCGCTGCTCGATGAGCTGGGCCGCCAGGTGAAGGTGCTGTTCAACCGGCTCGATCCGGCCACGCTGCTGTGGCCCAGACGTCAGGCCTTCACAGCCCTGCTGGAACTGCTCAACGATCCGGAGCTGGCGGCGGTGTGGCAGGAGGACGAAACGATCGGCTGGGTGTACCAGTACTTCAACGGCGAGGACGAACGGCGCCAGATGCGCGCCGAAAGCCAGGCCCCGAGGAACAGTCGAGAACTGGCGGTGCGTAACCAGTTCTTCACGCCGCGCTACGTGGTGCAGTTCCTCACCGACAACAGCCTCGGCCAGCTGTGGGTGGAGATGCGCCAGGGAGCCACGCGGCTGGCCGAGCTCGACTACCTGGTGAAGGACAGCGAGCGGCTGCCGCGCCCCGCCAAGGATCCCCGCGATCTGCGGGTGCTGGATCCGGCCTGCGGTTCAGGCCACTTCCTGCTCTATGGCTTCGATCTGCTGGCGGGCGACCCGAGCCGAGGCCTGGCCGGCATCTACCTGGAAGCCTGGCGGGCCGAGGAACAGCCGGCCTCCCAAGCCACCGGCAACAGCCTGCGGCATGACTACACCACGGAAGAGGCCTTGCTGAAGGCCGTGCCGGAGCTGATCCTGCGCCACAACCTCCACGGGGTGGACATCGATCCCCGCGCCGCCCAGATCGCAGCCCTGGCCCTGTGGATGCGAGCCCAGCGAGGCTTCCAGGAGGCAGGCATCCCGGCCGCAGAGCGCCCGCCGATCCGGCGCACCAACGTGGTGACGGCGGAGCCGATGCCCGGCGATCAGCTGCTGGTGCATGAGTTCTCCACGGGCCTGGAACCCCGGGTGCTGGGCGAGCTGTTCCAGCAGATGGTGGAGGCGATGCAGCTGGCCGGCGAGCTGGGCTCGCTGCTGCGCATCGACCAGGCCTTGGAGAAGGCGGTGGCCGAGGCGCGGCGCCAGTTCTTAGAGGAGGAGCAGTTGCAGCTGCCGGTGTTCGAGCCGCCAGCCCGGCAGCTGGGGTTTGACCTGTCTGGCATTTCCGATTCCTCGTTTTTCGATTCAGCTGAGGAGCGGATCGTGGCGGCCCTGGCGGCCTACGCGGCCCAGGCGCCAGCTTCGATGACGGTGCGGCGCCGCCTGTTCGCCGAAGACGCCGCCCAAGGCATCGCCTTCATCGACCTGATCCGCCAGCGCTACGACGCCGTGCTGATGAACCCCCCGTTCGGCGCGGCGAGCCTGGCGGCCAAGCGGGAGTTCGAGACGGCCTACCCCCGCACCAAGAACGACCTCTACGCCGCCTTCGTGGAACGGGGCATCGAGCTGCTGCATCCCGGCGGCTACCTGGGGGCGATCACCTCCCGCACGGGCTTCTTCCTTTCCAGCTTCCAGCGCTGGCGCGAGGAGGTGCTGCTGCAGGAGGCCCCCCCCACCGTGTTCGCCGACCTGGGCCAGGGCGTCCTCGACAGCGCCATGGTGGAGGTCGCGGCATACTGCCTGCGCAAGGGGAGAAGCCAGTGAGCACGGACTATCGGGATGCCGCCAAGCGGCACATGGCAGACGCCGAGTCCCTCAAGGAGAAAAGCTGGGCTAATGCTGATCACTTGTTTGGCGTGGCTGCCGAATGTGCCTTGAAGCGTGTGATGGTTTCACTGGGAATGAAAATCCACCCCGACGGAAACATTAAGGACCTGGGACACAAGCTTCATATGCCTTATCTGTGGCCCGCTTTTCAGAGCTTCGCGCAAGGACGATTGGCCTCTCGGTATCTGCAACCCTTATCTTCCGACAATCTTTTTAGCGACTGGGCCATTGAACAGCGATATTCTCATCGCGCCACCATTTCCCAGTCGCAGGCAGATGATCATCACCTTGCAGCCTCTCAGTGCATGGCCGTCATGGAAATGGCATTCCTGGATGGAGGCCTGAGTTGACTGCATGGACTTCAACGATGCGCTTGAGCAAGCAAAGGCGTTCTCGCTCAATAATCTTCAGCACATTGAAGAAGACATCTACCTGACCAGAGATCTACAGGGGCGAATCAGGATTTTACTCAAGAGAGAGAAGCCAGCCAAGGCGGGTGCAGTTCAGAATCTCGCTCAAGACATCGCCGGCGCGCTTAACTTCTACACCTATCCCGAACCAGAGATTATCATCTATAAGGAAAAACTGAAGCATCACCTTCAGACCCTCAATGACCAGACAGCCAAGAAGATTGCCAGCAACGGCACCTATTCCGTCTATCTGCACGACAGGCTGCTGATCGGTGGCGAGTGGGATGCCTCGTTTGCGCAAGCCAGCGCCGGCCCGAAGCGTTTCACGCTCTTCTCAATGAAGGGCGGTGTCGGCCGTTCCACCAGCGCCATGGTGCTGGCCAGACACCTGGCGGCACAGGGCAAACGCATCCTGATCTTTGACCTAGATCTTGAATCGCCTGGCATCAGCTCCTCATTACTGGGCAGCGAGTTGCCGAAATATGGAGTTGTCGATTGGTTCGTCGAGGATGCTGTTGGCAACGCGGCTCCGATCATCGCTGATCTGCAGAAAGCCAGCCCCCTTCAGGAAGATCTCCCAGGATCGATCACAGTTGTACCTGCCTATGGCACAGAAACGGGCGACTATCTTCCCAAGCTGGGCCGGAGCTACCTGGAACGAAACGCACAGGGCTACAAGCCTTGGACTGAAAGGCTGAAGGAACTGGTCCAGGCCAACGAGATGCATTACCAGGCGATCAACGGCCAACCACCCGATGTGGTCCTCTACGACAGTCGCACGGGCCTCCACGACAGCAGCGCTGCCCTGGTGTTGGCCATGGGCGCCAATACGTTGATGTTTGCGGTGAATACCGAGCAGACCTGGCGCGCCTACCACTTCCTGTTCAGCCACTGGCAGAACCATCCCAATATTCAAGACTTTTACGACAAACTCTGGATCATTGGCGCCCTGATTCCTGAAACAGAGAATGAGGCCTACATCGAGGGACTCAAGGACAACTCCTATGCACTATTCGACGAGACGATTTACCAGTCTCCTGCTGTCACCGGCCATCCTCAGTTCGTGCCGACGAATCGAGAGTCGGATATTGCCAATCATTTTCCGCGCGAGATCCTCTGGAATCGCGGCATGATGGCGCTCGATCCCCTGTCTCGCTGGCCACAGCGGGCCGTGCCGATTGCTTACGATGGATTTCTGAACTGGTTTGATCAGAAGTTCTTTGGCAGTGCCAGTGGGGATCAAGACCCATGAGCAACTATCTGCTGTCTCCTGCTGATCTTCGCAGCACGATCTTCAGCGCTATCCAGCCTGAAGGCGCTGCCGAGCTGGGCCCGCTTCTCGACCTGACGCGTTTTTTTGTGCCCAAGTCCCATGCGCGTGCCCTGAACCTATCGGTGCCGATTGTTGTGGGCGATCGGGGCACCGGCAAAAGCTATTGGTGGGCATCGCTGCAAATGCGCTCTCACCGTGAGGAATTAGCCAGGGAGGCACCCGATACACGCATCAAAGCGAATACGATCATCGCGCCCGGTTTTGGCAATGCTGCCACGATTCAGGATCAGCTCAGCCTGGACTTCTATCCCGCACCGAGGCTGATGGATGAGCTGCTCGATCAGTTCTCGGCACAATCCATCTGGAAGACCATCATCGTCTGGGCTGTCGGTCGTGAAAGCGAAGCTGGCGGCGGAGCACTTCCGGCGCTCGAGAGCTGGCAGCAAAAGGTGAAATGGCTGAATGACAACACCGAGGCCGCAGAGCGATTGCTCCAGAGCATGGAACTGGAGTTGGTGAAAGCCGATCGCGACATGCTGATCGTCTTTGATGCTCTTGATCTGATCACAAACGATTCACGCCGCCTGGAGCGCATCGTGGAGGGATTATCCCAGTGTGCCCTGCAATTGCGGTCCTTTCGTCGCCTTCATGCGAAAGTCTTTTTGAGAAGTGATCAGTTTGATCCCCAGCGGATCGGCCGCTTTGCTGATGCCTCAAAGCTGAAGGCTTCCTCCGTGCGGCTGCACTGGTTGGTGACGGAGCTGTACGGCATGTTGTGGCGTCTGCTGGCCAACCATCCCACCGAAGGCACAGCCTACCGCCAGGATGTGTTCACGATCCTGTTTACGGCACGGAATCAGGACTTTCTCAAGAGCAAACCACAGCAACAACAAGCCCTCTCCCTGGTGAAGCCAGATGATTGGTCGTTGCCGTCAGCGGCCTTCTTCGATCCCGCTACGCAGGAACGTCTGTTTCACCACCTCACAGGCCCTTATATGGGAGAGAATGCCCGTCGCGGTTTCCCCTACAAGTGGCTGCCCACCCATCTGGCGGATGCCCATGGGGCCATCAGCCCACGCAGCTTTCAGATTGCGATTCGTGCTGCGGCTCAGCACACGGAGGAAACAAACCCTGATTGCCTGACGGCGATTGGCTACAAGAGCCTCTATGCCGGAGTGAGGCAGGCCTCGGATCAGAGGGTGCGTGAAATGGCGGAGGCTTATGCCTGGATTGAGCTGCTGATGCAGCCTCTCGCCAATCAGAAGTTGGTTCCGCTCGATTTTGCCGAGATCGAAGACATCTGGCTCGATCAAGGCACCCTTGATCATCCAGAGCTCCAACGCGTCCGACTCAACAATGCTGAGGCAGCGAAACAAGCCTTGACCAGTCTCGGTGTGGTCCGCCCGATGAGTACAGGTAAGTATGATATGCCTGATATCTATCGTCTGAAGTTTCGCCTGCGCCGACGCGGCGGCATTCCGCTCACGAATAAAACCGTAGGGGATTGATCATGCTCAAATCCATCGTCCTCACCAACTTTCTCTCCTTCGGCCCAGGTGCAATTCCCCTGGCCTTAAAGCCCCTCAATCTTGTGATTGGCCCCAACGGATCAGGCAAATCCAATCTCACCGAGGCCTTTGCGGTGTTGCGGGCCGTCCCTCGTGATCTGCCGCTGCCAATCCGGCAAGGGGGTGGGGTGGTCGAATGGATCTGGCGCCGTGACCCAGAGGCGCGAGCTGAATCGGCCAAGATTGAGATCGTCTTCGAGCCAGGCCAGGTGACCAAGAACACTGCAGACAGCCCTATTCGTTATCGCATTGAGTTTGGTAGCCAGGCAGGCTCCTTTGTTGTGTTGGATGAAAGGATCGAGCACGAGTCTCCAGAGCCCGGCAAGAAGAAGCCTTATTTCTACTTCGGCTACGAAAGGGGTCGTCCCATGCTGAATGTCAAGGGAACGAACCGCAGCCTGCAGCGCGCTGATATCGACCAGACCCAGTCGATCCTCTCGCAACGCCGCGATCCTGAGAACAGCCCTGAAATTGCGGCCGTGGGAGATCGATTCAAGGAGATCCTGATCTACCGCTCCTGGAGCTTTGGCCCCCTCAGTGTGATTCGTGATGCCTGCAGGGCGGATGTGCAAACCAATCTGCTGCTGGAAGATTTCAGCAATCTGCCTGCGCGGTTGATGACGCTGAAACGCGATCCCCAGACCAAGAGGCGACTTCTGAGCCTCCTCTCCGAGGTGGCTCCCAACTTCACCGATCTGGAGGTGGCGCCAGAGGGTGGACGACTACAGCTGTATCTCACGGAAGGCAGTCGCAACATTCCCGCCCATCGCCTCTCGGATGGCACCCTGCGCTATCTCGCACTGCTCGCGATTCTGCTGGACCCTGGTGAGGCCAGGCTGGTGGTGATTGAGGAACCAGAGCTTGGTTTACATCCGGATGTCTTTCCTATCCTGCGTGATCTGCTGCTGGAGGCCAGCAGTCGTTTTCAGCTGATCGTCACCACCCATTCCACCCAGCTGGTGGATGCCATGACGGAGCATCCTGAAGTGGTGCTCGTCTGCGATAAGCCGGAGGCCACCACCCAGATCACACGGCTGGATCCGGAGGAGATCGAGCGCTGGCGGGAATTCGGATCTCTCGGAACCTTGTGGATGTCGGGCCATCTTGGAGGGTTGCGCTGGTGACGAAGAAGAAGCAAGCAACCGAGAAGAAACCCGAACGCATCCTCTACGTGGAAGGGGGCGGAGACCACAACTCAAGTCTCAGGAGTGAATGTCGACGAGCTTTCAGTCTGATGTTTCAGAAAGCTGGCATCACAGAGAAACCCGCTGTTCGGCCTATGGGTGGAAGCCAGCAAGCCTACGAGGCGTTCTGCAACGAACTCGCCATTGATGAGAACCACACTTGGCTGCTGGTTGATGCCGAGGAGCTGGCACCAGCTCCGAAGCCCGGTGACTCCGCTGATCCGTGGGCACACGTCAAAGATCGTGATCAGTGGGATAAGCCCAGCGGTGCCACCGATCAGCAGCTGCAGTTGATGAATGTGACGATGGAAACCTGGTTGCTTTGTGATCGAGACGCGCTACGTAAGAGCTTTGGCCCCAAAATCAATGAATCGAAGCTGCTTTTATCAGATTCTTCTTTGGAGGCTAAATCCAAGGAGGATGTCAACAAAGCCCTTGCCGCAGCCGTAAAAGATACCCCTGCCGAGGAGTACAGCAAGGGATCTCACTCGTTTAAAATTCTAGCCGATGTAGATCCCATGAAGCTGCGCCTCACCCTCTTCTGGGCCGATCGCTTTCTCCTGGAGATGGGTGCTCCCATCATCAAGGAAGGCTCCGCATCAAGAAAGCCTGAACCTGTGGCCTCGGCATGAGAGCTGTGATCATCCCAGATCTTGTTTGCCTCGGCTTCAACCTCCCCCGCCGAGGTGGAGTGCCCCTGAAACGCGACCGGGAGATCAACCGATGAAAACCGTCTTCATCCGTGCCATTGAAGCCGCCGACGATGAGAAGGCGGCTGTGCTGCGTGAAGCTGTGCAGGCAGGATCCCAATCACGCTTCGATGCCGATGTCTCGACCTTCAGCCAGGTGCCACGATCACCCTTTGCTTACTGGGCAAGCGATGACATTCGAGCCTGCTTTGCGAACAATCCCAGATTCGAATCAGAAAGACGAACAGCAAAAGTCGGACTGCAGACATCTGACGATTTTCGCTTTGTCCGTTTGGCTTATGAAGTTTCACCTCGTAGCCAAAAAAGCGTCCTGTGGTTCCCGTTTTCGAAAGGAGGTTCATTTTCACGCTTCTATGCAGATGTAGTACTTTTTATCCACTGGCAACACGACGGCTCGATGGCCAAAGCTTGGGCCGAAAGCCTTTACGGCGGCGCCCATCATTGGTCCAGACGACTACAGAATGTTGATTTTTTCTACAGGCCTGGTCTTACGTGGCCTCGCCGTACTCAAGGTGGATTGTCTTTCCGGATCATGCCGCGCGGTTGCATCTTTGCCGACAAGGGACCAGCGGCTTTCGTTAATGATGATGCCTCCGATAAACTTCTCTCGCTGGCAGCCATTTCCAACAGCCGCCCCTTTTCGGCTTTGGTTGAAATGCAAATGGCCTTTGGGTCTTACGAAGTAGGGGTGATTCAACGCACGCCTATTCCGGTCCTGGATCCATCACAAATATCGCTGCTTTCCAAACTCGCCCATCGCATCTGGTCGCTGAAGCGGCTGCTCGACTCCCGCACAGAGAATTCCCACGCCCTTTCGCTTCCAGCGCTTCTGCAGGTAGCTGCCGTCGATCTCAAGGGTCGCGCTGAAGCTTGGGCAAACCACGCTTCCACGCTGCAAGCCTAGATCGATTCACTCAGCAACGAGATCGACGATCACGCTTACAGGCTTTATGGCATCTCGGCAGAAGACCGGCAGCGCATCGAGCAGGGCTTTGGCCTCGCCAGCGAGGCCGCTGAAGCGGAGGCTGCTGAATCCGAGCCTGCTGATGAGGACGACAGCGAAGAAGAGCCCACAGAAGTCGATGCCAAGCCGATGGTCACCTCGCTGCTCTCCTGGGCGCTGGGTGTGGCTTTCGGCCGCTTCGATGTGCGCTTGGCCACCGGCGAGCGATCCGCACCAACAGAGCCCGAGCCGTTCGATCCGCTGCCTGTCTGCTCCCCCGGCATGCTCACCGGAGACGATGGACTGCCGCTCAGCCAGCCTCCAGCCGGCTACCCGCTGGCGTTTCCGGCCGATGGCCTGCTGGTCGAGCAGCCCCGTTCTCTGGCTGGTCGCCATTTCATCCAGACCCAGGTGCGCACCGACGTCTATCTGCGGGTGCGCGAGCTGATGGAGGCCCGCAACCTCTCGGCGAGCGGAGCGGTGCATCCCCTGCTGCGCGAACGCTTTGGCCTGCCGCCCCTTCCTCCGTTCGATCAACAACAAACTTCCAACGATTCATCCCATGGCTAAAGACATCTTCCGCACGCCCCTCGCCGAAGTGCGCTGGGCCCACCTGATCACCCCAAGGCATCAGCTCGACAAGAGCAAACCCAAGGCCTGGACTGCCGATCTGCTGCTCCCCAACAGCGACGAAAAGGCCCAGTCCTTCCTGCTGGCGATGGAGGACCAGTTCATCGCTCTCCACGGCAGCCGCAAGCGCCGCGCCGAGAGGGGCTTCCCCTGGAAGCCCGACAAGGAGAAGCCCAGCGAGATCACCGTGGTGCGCTTCAAGGTGCCGCAGTTCCAGCGGCGCGACGGCTCTCT
>Ga0169931_10008059_pt1 | contig 15466 bp, 10 predicted proteins | sample Kivu_15m_20L_FD_129675 | JGI IMG/M metagenome (GOLD analysis project Ga0169931, IMG submission 129675) | Freshwater microbial communities from Lake Kivu, Western Province, Rwanda to study Microbial Dark Matter (Phase II) - Kivu_15m_20L... | ecosystem: Environmental > Aquatic > Freshwater > Lake... | reverse complement strand
GGGCTCGGTGACGGGTGCACCCAAGCGGCGCGCGATGCAGATCATCGCCGAGCTCGAGCCGGCACGTCGTGGGCCTTACACGGGGTGCACGGGGAGGTTTGGCGCAGCAGGAGATCTGGATCTCGCCATCGCGATTCGCACGGCGTTGGCCGTGAACAACCGTCTCACCCTGTGGGTCGGCGCTGGCATCGTGGTCGAGTCCGATCCCGAGGCGGAGCTCGCCGAGACCCTGGACAAGGCCCGCGCCTTCACGCGGCTTTCTGCGCCGTAGCGCGGTACAACCAGAATCCGGCCGCCGAGACGGTGGCGATGGCCAGCCACTGCGAGACGGAGAGCGCAAAAAATAACCCACGGTTGCTGTCGCCGCGGAAAAACTCGATCACAAAGCGCGCCAAACCGTAATACAGACCGTAGATGGGGAGCAGTCGCCCTGTCGGGCCTCTGTGTTTCTCGTGGCGCAGCAGCAGCCCGAAGATCAGCAGCTCTGCGCCGACCTCGTACAGCTGCGTCGCGTGCAGCGGCGCTGTCCACATTTGACCCGGCTCGGAGACAAGCTCGTGATACGCAACGCTGTCCGGGCCAAAGCGCACGCCAGGCCAGGCGCCCGTGACCGGTTTACCGTAGCAGCATCCCACCCAGTAACAGCCGAGGCGCCCGACGGCGTGTCCCAGCGCAATCGGTGGCGTGAACGCATCGGCCAGCGCGCCGGTGGGGAGGCGGTAGTGGCGGCACAGCACCAGCAACGTTGCGGTGGCGCCGATCGCTCCCCCGTAGAACACGAGGCCGCCATCCCAGAAACGCAACACGGCCACGCAGTCGCCCCGGGTGCGGCACAGCGCCTCGTAGGCGCGAAAGCTGACGAGAACATGAGCGAGCCGGGCGCTCAGCAGTCCCAGGACGATGGACCAGAAGACAACGTCTGCCGTGTGTTCCGCGTGCAGCTTCATCCGCCGCGCGCGTGCAATCGCGTACGCAGCGCCGCCCAAGAGCCCCACCCCCAACAACACGCCATAACCCTGAACTTGCATGGCGCTCGTGTCAGGGGGCCGGTTCGGGGAGGTTTTCCTGTCGCGTCCACAGCTGCCCGCGGCGAACGAGGATGAAGACGCCAAGGAGCACGAGCGGCACCGACAGGATCATCGAGGTGGACAGCCACCCCCACAGGACCCCACGCTCGTCATCCCGCCAGAGCTCGACGATCGACCTGAAAACACCCTTGCCGATGAGCAACCAGGCAAAGAGCTCGCCCTGAAACCGTTTGCGTTTTCGCAATACGAAATAGAGCACGAAGAAGATGAGGAAGTTGAGCGCGGCGAGATACAGCTGCGCGGGGTGAACCGCGATGGGATCGCCCTCCGGTGGAATGACCCCGGTATCCAGCTGGGCCCGGTGCACCGCGCTGCCCGCCGGAAAGACCACGGCCCACGGCAGGTCGCTGGGTTTGCCGTGGCAACATCCATTCAGGAAACAGCCGACGCGGGTCAAGGCAAGGCCAAAGGCGATCCAGGGTGCAGACAGATCGGCCACCTTCCACATGCCCATGCGGTGCTTGCGCGCGTACCACAATCCGAAGCCCGAGGCGAAGATGAAGCCACCGTAGTACGCAAGTCCGCCACGCCATACCTTCACCGTGGCCAGACAGTCACGCGGCGGGTGGCATTTTTGACTCGCAAGATCGCAGAGGTAGTCGTAACCACACTGCGCGTCGGTCTGGCAGCTCGTCACCAGCGCATCAAGCGCCGGGACGCGCGTTGGATCCACGCACAGGTTGACGTAATCCGAGAAGTGTCCGTCGGCGATGACGTGCAAGACCCGCGCGCCGAAGATCGCCCAGACCACAAGCCAAAGATCCAGGTCGAGGACGCGATCCTTGTCGAGACCAAGCTTCGGGGCCTCTCTCGCAGACATCCACATGCCGACGCAGAAGCTGAGCGTCAGCATGGTGAAATAGGCCGGGAAGTTCAGCGGCCCAAAGAACGGAAGGTCGATGCCGAAGTCGTAGAGGATGGGGCGCATCGCAACCTTCCAGGCGCCAGATCAGACGGATTCGCCCCCGGGCTGCGATTGGGGTGCCGGGGTTGTCTGCTTGACACCCTTGATCATGTCGATCGCCATGAGCCCCACGCCAATGACGAGGGCGGCGTCGGCGATGTTGAACGCGGGCCATTCGTGCTGCTTGTAGCGCCAGACGATGAAGTCCGTCACCCGGCCGTAGACAACGCGATCCAGCACGTTACCGATGGCGCCACCGCCGATGAGTCCAAGGGCGGCGTGCAGAATTTTTTGTTCATCCGCAGTCTTGCGAAGGTACTGAAACACCAGAATGAGGGCAAACAAGGCCACGATGGTGAGGATTACCCGGCCACCCGTGAGGTTCTGAAACAGGCCAAACGCAACACCGGGGTTCTCGGAGTAACGCAGGTCAAAGTAGCCCTCGACGATGACCTTCTTCCCCGTGCCAAGGTCCCGGAGGCTCTGGCGCGCGAGAATCTTCGTCCACTGATCTGAGACGAGGGCGATCACCGCCAGAATCGAAAACACCCCATATTTAGATTTGCTGCTCACGAACGACTCTCTTTGTGTGGGTCCAGGTCATCATGCGTTTGCAACGACGTCGTTGCAGCGGTGACACAACTCGGGGTGAGCGCCAGTCCCGACGGGTGGGAGGTGACGCCAGCATCGCGGACACGCGGGGTGGCTTGCGGCGGTGATGGTAATTTCAGTCTCACCGTTCGCATCTTCTTCAACGAGCGCCACCGACGATACGACGCACAGCTCGGTCAAGATTTCGAGATTCCATTGCCAGTGTGGTCGCTCCTCTGCCTTCGGCTTGACCGTAACATGTGCGGCGAGGGATTTATTTCCGGCGGCCCGGAAGGCCTCGAGGTTCTTCATGATCGCCTCGCGACGCGGACGGATCTCCTGGCGCCAGCGGCGATTCGGGTCGCCCGGCTTCTTCCCGTTCGGGATGAGCTCGCCGTGAATCGTCCCGTGCACATCAAAGGGCGCGCCCGTCAGGCGTTCCAGCTCGTCGGCCACGTCCTGCGCGGTGAAGCAAAGGATCGGTGCCATCCACACGCCGAGCGTACGGGTCATCTCGTACAGGGCGGTCTGAACGCTGCGCCTTCGGTGTGAGTTGGCCGCGTCGCAGTAAAGGGCATCCTTGACGGGATCCAGATACTCGGCGGACATCGTGGTGCAGAAGTCCATCAGGTGACGAGAGACCTCGTGGAAGCTGTAGCGCTTGTAGGCGTCGAAGACGAGGTGGTCGCGCTCGCGGACGAGGCCGAGCGCCAGCAGGTCGAGCTCATGCAACTTGTCGTCTGCAAGCCCATCGCGCTCCGGTACGAAGTCGAACAGGTTTGAGAGCAAGAAGCGGCAGGTGTTGCGAATGCGGCGATAGGACTCGCCGAGCTGCTTCATGATGGTCTCGGAGAACACCACGTCGGCCTGGTAGTCGGCCGAGGCCACCCACAGACGCAGGAGCTCCGCGCCGTTCTTCTTCATCCAGTCGATCGGATCGACGTAGTCGATCTTCGCGCCGGCGGCCTTCGCCTTTGCGATCTCCGACTTTGAGAAGACCTTGCCGCGCTCGTCGAGCACCCAGCCGTGCGTGAGCACCGCCTTGTAGGGGGCGTGGCCGCGGGTCGCGGTCGACGCAAGCAACGACGAGTGGAACCATCCACGATGCTGGTCTGCACCTTCCAGGTACAGGTCCACCTTCTCGCCCTTCGGGACCAGCTTCCCGTCCGCCACGGCGGCCCAGGAAACGCCCGACTCGAACCACACGTCGACGATGTCGCGGGCCTTCTCCATGCCGGCGACCGGCTTGCCCTCGATCTTCATGTCCGCAGGCACCAGCTCGCTGAGCGGCTTGTCGAACCAGATGCGCGAGCCGTGTGTTGCGAATTGTTCGGCGATCGCCGAGATGAACTCGGCCGAGGTGTAGACCTCGTCCGTCTGTGGATCGCGTACCGCAGGAATCGGCACGCCCCACACGCGCTGACGGGAAAGACACCAGTCAGGGCGAACCTCGATCATGCCGGAGATGCGATCGCGACCCCAGGCCGGAATCCACTGCGTGTTGTCGATCTCTTTGAGGGCCTTCTCGCGCAGGCTCTTCTCGTCGCCCAGGTTGCCCATGCGTGCAAACCACTGCGAGGTCGCGCGGAAGATGAGCGGGCTCTTGCAGCGCCAGCAGTGTGGGTAGCTGTGCTTGATCTTCTGGCCGGGCTTGTTGAGCAGGGTGCCGTTGTCGTAAAGCGCCTGCACGACGGCGGGGTTCGCCTTCAAAACATTCGTTCCCGCCCAGTCCTTCACGTCGGGCGTATAAAGACCCGCCTCGTTGACGGGCGCGTACACATCGAGGCCCTTGGCGCGGCCGACCTGGTAGTCCTCGGCGCCGTGACCCGGAGCCGTGTGCACGAGGCCTGTTCCGGCCTCGGTCGTGGCGTGATCGGCGAAATACAGACGGAAGTCTGGCTCGGCGCGGGGCTTGTCGATGAAGGGATGGCGGTAACGCGCACCTTCAAGCGAGTTCAGCTCGGCAGCGGTCAGCTCGCGCCAGGGCTCGGGGGGCGCCTCGATTCCGCATTCCTTCAGGAAGGTCGCCGCCCGCTCGCGCACCACAATGGCAAGCTCGGATGAGCCGTCGCGCAGGGTGATCGGCAACGCCACGTAGGTGAGCGCCGGATTGACGACAACCGCCATGTTGGCGGGGAGGGTCCACGGGGTCGTCGTCCAGATGACGAGCGAAGCAGTCTGCGAGCCGAAGACCTTTTCAACCGCAGCCTGGCCCTTTTCAAAGGGCATGCGCACGTAGATCGAGGGCGACTCGTGGTCGGCGTACTCGACCTCGGCCTCTGCGAGTGCGGTCGTGCAGCGCATGCACCACTGCACGGGGCGCTTGGCCCGATAGAGCAACCCCGCGGCCGCGAAGCCGGCGAGCTGCTTGGCGATCGCGTATTCGTATTGCGTATTGAGCGTCAGGTAAGGCTCGTCCCAGATGCCGAGACAGCCGATGCGCTTGAACTCGGAGCGCATCACGTCGACGTACTTGTGGGCGTGCGCCTCGCAGCGCTCGCGGAACTCCAGCACCGACAGCTCGTTCTTGCCTGCGGCGACCTCGACCTGATGTTCGATCGGCAGTCCGTGGCAATCCCATCCCGGGACAAACTTGACGTGCTTGCCCATCAATAACTGCGAACGGACCACCATGTCCTTGATGACCTTGTTCAGCAGGGTGCCGTAGTGGATGCCTCCGGTCGGGTAGGGCGGTCCGTCGTGCAGCACGAAGTGGGGCGCACCCGAGGCCTCGCGCTCCGCCAGGATGCGCTGGTATTGCTGGCTGTCCTCCCAGCGCTTGAGCCAAACCGGCTCACGTTCGGCAAGCGAGGCCCGCATGGGGAACTCGGTCTTGGGCAACAGCAGGGTCTCTTTCCAGTCCAAGGCGTCTCTTTTCGGGAGTTGGGGCGGTTAATGGGTCCGCGGAAGGGGCGCGCATCTTAGCAGGATGAGAGGGCTTCAGAAACGCCGTTCCGGGACCGGGCGACGGTCGCCCACATCGGGACGCGATGTGGGGCAGGCTGTGTGAGCTAACCACAGGGAATCCAAAGAAAAATCAAGTTTTTGACGTCTTGAAGTTGACTTTTGCACCCGATCCGTCGAAGCCTTGTAGTCCATGCGGTTCTTAGCGATTCCGCTCGCGATGATTCTCGGGGTAGCGACCTTTGAATCTGAAGCGGCTGCCAAAACGGAAACCTCCTTGCATGACACCTCATGCGGCAAGGCTGGAAAACACCGCAAATCCAGGCGTTCCAAGCGTCGCTCGCGCCAGAAGGCCGAGGGTCACGCGGTCTACGACCTGCGCGCCGAGGCCCCGCCAAGGCCGTCGGGCGTGATTGAGCTTTTTGACCTTGCGCGTCAGGAGCACGTGAACGTCAACATCTACCTGTCGGACGGCTCGTATGCGCCCGAGGCGGTCGAGTCGGTCTCGCACCTCATGCGTTGCAAGCGGACCGAAACCGAAAAGCCGATCGAGCCGCGGTTGATGACGATCCTCTCCCACATCCACGACCACTACAAAAAGCGCATCGAGGTCGTGTCCGGCTACCGCAACCAGCAGCGTCAGACCAGCTTCCATTACCAGGGCTCGGCCATCGACATCCGCGTGCCGGGCGTCTCGCCGACCAAGCTGTGCAAGTTCGTCCACTCGCTCGACACGGGCGGCATGGGAATCGGACTTTACCCGCGCTCTCGTTTCGTCCATGTGGACATTCGGCCGTTGCCGTCCTACCGCTGGGTGGACTACTCGGGTTCGGATCCAGACGATCCGGGCAAGCGGCCGCCCCGCGAGTTCCGGAACAAGAAGCTCCGCAGCTAGAGTTCGGCAAGTCGGGTGGAGGGTACAAGCAAGCGCCTCGTTCGACGCATCGGCGAATCGTACGACGCGCTGGGATTGGCGTTCGCCGTCTGTGTCACATTCCTGCCCATCTTCGCGGGCCGCTCCATCCTTATTCGCGATGTCGCGCACTGGAGCTTGCCGTTGCGTCGGCGGTTTCGCGACGCGATTCTCTCCGGACAGCTCCTGGGGTGGGATTCGACTCAGGCCATCGGGCTTCCGTTGGTCGCGGATCCGCTGATCGGTAATTTCTATCCGCCCAATTACCTCTATCTGTTTCCCAATACCGGCCTGATGCTGGCGCTCGATCCGCTCTTGCACCTCATCTGGGGCGGCCTCGGAATCATCGCGGTGCTGCGCCATTTCCGCCTGCATCCCGTGGCCCGCCTGATAGGTGGCGCGGCCTGGTCTCTGTCGGGCATTTCGGTCGGAATGTGGACGGCGGGGCTTATCTTGCAGGCCATGTCATGGCTGCCCTGGGCTGCCTATGCAGGCGTGACGCTGGCCCGGAGTGCGCAGCTGCAACGAATTTCGGCTCGCCTACGATGCGCTGCCCTCTGTGCAATTCCGGCCGGTATGGGTTACCTGCAGGGCGAGATATTCATTGCAACCATGGGCCTCGGTGTGACCCTGGTCGTGGGTGGCATCGCATTGCGAGAGGATGTGCAGGCCGAAGGTTTCACGGGGACACGCCTGCAAGCTGCCGTGAAATACGTCTCGGGTTTGGCTGTTTCCGTTGTCGTCGCGCTCATGATCGGAATGGCGAACCTGATGGTTGTGTTCCGGTTGGTTGGCGGCACCGAGAGAAAACACGATCTCAATCAGGCGCTTGCGGAGGTCTGGTCGTTCCATCCCTTGCGCCTGCTGGCGATGATCGCACCGGGTTCCATGGGTCAACCCTTCATCGATGAAGTTGGCGCGGCCTACATCAACGACAACAATGGGCAATTTTTGGTGGTATCCGGTTACGTCGGCGCCGCTGCCATCACGCTGATGTGGCTCGCCTTGTCCCCGAGATCGCCACGTCGGGGGCTGGCGGTGGGCTTCGCAGGTCTTTCTCTCTTTGCCCTGTTGATCGCCTTCGGACGACACCTTCCCTTTCACGGATGGTTCCGGATGTTGCCGCCCTTTGGCCACATGCGATTTCCCGAGAAGTATCTCGTCGTCTTCATCGTGGGGTCAGCGCTGTTGTGCGGCCTGGGCGCCCACCGTGCGGTGGTGGATGAAAAGCGTATCACAGCGATGACGCTTCTCCCTCTCTTCGGGGTCGTCGGCCTGTTGCTGACAATGTCCCTGTTTCCTGCGCCGATGCAGTCCTATTTGCGGGTGGGGCTACTGTTCGCGTTGGTGGCGACGCTCCTCCTGATTGGCGTGCTCTTCCTGGGGCCTGCTCGAAGTCGGCTCGCGCTTGTGTTGCTGCCCGTCATCGTGGTGAGTGATCTGGTGTTGTCGGCGATTTCACTTTTTCCGTACGTGCCAGCCGAGCTCGCACAGAGGCGGCCGCCCATCGTTGATATGATTCGAGGCCATCGCCAGCACACGGTCTCGTCGATGCCGACGCGCTTTTTTACAGACGACCACGCAATCAGAAGGACGATCGCGATCGCGGAACCAAGGTCCTTCGAGCAACTCGAGTCGATCTATTTGTTGACCCTCTTTGCCAATACGGGCGCGCCGTATGGAATGGCAGACGTGAAGGGGTACGACGCCGCGGTCTCGTCCGAGTGGAACGCCGTCTCCGTGGCGAAGTCACCCAACCCCGTGCGGGATTGGCTGCGTTTTTCCGCAACCGAGTTCGTGGTCGGCAGCACCGGTGGATGGGCGAGTCGGGCCGGATATCGGGATACCGGATTCCGCCCGCTGCCGAATCTCAGCCTGTATCAGGTCAACGACGCGCTGCCGAGATCATTCGTCGTCGGTCTGACCGAGCCGTTGCGCACGACAGATCCCGCGGAGGTTCTTGTGGAGCCCGTGCTCACCGGTGCTGTTGCCAAGATTGACCCGCAAGACACCGAGGCCTTGTTGAACACGGATGCGCGGGGCCGCTGCACCATCGAGTCCTATGCCGACCACGCGCTCGGCGCCACCTGTGAGGCGAGCGGCGATGCAATGGCGGTTTTCGTTGAACAGTTCTCGCCGAGCTGGGAAGCCGAGCTCGACGGACAACCCGTGAAAATCCATCGCGTCAACCGCGTGATGCGCGGCATACGCATTCCCGGGGGCCGCCACCGGATCACCATGCATTTCAAGGTTCCAGGCCAGACGGCGGGTCTCATCCTCGCGGGACTCGGCCTCGCGATCGTGCTCGCGGCCGCCCTGACGACGTACACATCGTTGGCGCATCGAGACATGGGGCGGTTCTCGTCCTGAATGGGCCCTCGACCGGCGATTTATTTGACGCTGCTTGGATCCGCCCGCTAGTTTGGCCCGGTTAGATGGCAACCAGGCAGGCTGATACTTCGGGCTCCGACGACGGGAAGAAACGACCGCGGCGGTCAAAGCAGGGTGGTGATGACGGCGGTGACGGGGGCGACGACGCGATTCCGCCCACGGACGCCTCGCTGGTCGAAGAGGCGAAGCGCCGCTACCTGAACTACGCCGTCAGCGTCATCACCTCGCGTGCGCTACCGGACGTGCGAGACGGTCTGAAGCCCGTTCAGCGCCGCATCCTGTACTCCATGTTTCAGAACCTGCATCTGTACCCGGATGCCCGGTTCAAGAAGTGCGCAACCATCGTCGGTGACGTGCTTGGTAAGTACCATCCACACGGTGACACCGCGGCCTACGACGCACTCGTGCGCATGGCGCAGGACTTCTCGTTCCGCATGCCTCTGGTCGAGGGACACGGCAACTTCGGTTCGCTCGATGGCGACGCTGCGGCGGCCTATCGTTATACCGAGGCGCGTCTGCAGAAGCTCGCGATGGAGCTGCTCGTCGAGCTGCGCGAGGGAACGGTCGACTTCCGTCCCAACTACGATGGCTCGCAACAAGAGCCCATCATCCTGCCGGCCCGCGTGCCGCAGATGCTCATCAATGGTTGTGCCGGCATCGCCGTCGGCATGGCGACGAACATTCCGCCGCACAACATGAAAGAGGTGTGCGAGGCGGCCATCGCGCTCAGCAAAGATCGCGAACTGCAGACCAAAGACCTGATGAAGTTCGTGAAGGGCCCGGACTTTCCGACCGGCGGCCTCGTCACCAACACCAAGGCCGAGCTGCGCGACATCTACGAGACCGGCCAGGGCTCGATCAAGCTGCGCGGCGAATGGAAGACCGAGGAGACCAAGCGCGGCACGACGCAGATCATCATCACGTCGATCCCCTACAACGTCACCAAGTCCACGCTGGTCGAGCGCATCGCCGAGATCATCATCGACAAGAAGTTGCCGATGCTGGTCGATGTTCGCGACGAGTCGACGGCGATCGTGCGCATCGTGCTCGAGACCAAGCCGGAGGCCGATCCGGCCCTCGTCATGTCCTATCTCTTCAAGCACACGCCGATGGAGTCGGGCTTCCACGTCAACATGACGTGCCTTGTGCCCACCGAGAACCGCGATGTCGCAGGGCCGATGCGCATCAACCTGAGGCTCATTCTGGGTGAGTTCCTCGATTTCCGCGAAGAGGTGGTGCGCCGCCGCTTTCAGTTCGAGCTTGCAGCGCTTGAGAAACGCATCCACCTGCTTGAAGGCTTCAAGATCGTCTTCAACGTGCTCGACGAGACGATCCGGATCATCCGCAAGTCGGATGGCAAGGCGGACGCAGCCGAGAAGTTGATGGCCCGTTTCCCGCTCGACGCGGAGCAGACCGAGGCGATCCTCGAGCTCAAGCTCTACAAGCTCGCGAAGCTTGAGATCAACATCATCCTTGAGGAGTTGGCCGAGAAGCGCAAGCGGGCCAAGGAAATTCGCGGCATCCTCGAGAGCGACCGCAAGCTGTGGAACGTGATCCGCGAGGAGCTCACGAAGGCCGCGCAGGATTACGCCGATCCGCGCCGCACGAAGATCGGTGGCGGTGGTGGTGACGACGTCGAGTTCGACGCCGAGGCCTTCATCGTTGACGAAGAGGTGACGGTGGTCTTGACCCGCGACGGCTGGCTCAAGCGCGTGCGAGAGATCAAGGACATTGGGACGACCCGCGTGCGCGAAGGCGACGCGGTGCTCGGTGTGTACCGCGGCTCGACCAAGGAGCCGATCGCCATCTTCAGCAACCAGGGCAGCTGCTACGTCATGCGCATCAACGATGTGCCCGCATCCACGGGCTACGGCGAGCCGGTGCAGAAGTTGTTCAAGTTCCGCGACGGCGAGCGCGTCGTGGCGGCGCAAATCATGTCGGATCGCCTCGTGAAGAAGGGGCAACGCGCCCTCGCGATCACGAAGGCTGGATACGGGCTGCGCTTCGATCTCGAACCACATCGCGAGTTCTCGACCCGCGCAGGGCGCAAGTTCGCGCGTGTTGCCGATGACGACGAGTTCGTGGGCATACTCCCCGTCGATGATGGTGACGTGATCGTCGCCGTCACGCGGGATTCCTACATGATGCTCTGCAAGGCCGACGAGGTGACCGAGCTGCAAGGCCCGGGACGCGGTGTTCGGGTCATCAAGGTGGCCGACGACGACGAGCTCTTCGGCTTCGCGCTCGGGCGCGAGAAGGACAAGAAGATCGTCATGGTCGAGACCGACTCGGGCAAGACCATCTCGGTCGGACCAGCGTACTACGAAATCGTTGGGCGTGGCGGTCGAGGCCGTCGACTCAAGAGCAACGTCAAGGTGACGCGGATGACGCCCGTGACGGGCAACGCTGCCGACCCGAAGCTCATTCACTGATACCTCTTCCCGATTACTGGACCAAGCCATGGCATCCTATACGTCAGACGACATTACAGTCCTTGAGGGCCTTGAGCCCGTCCGGAAGCGCCCCGGTATGTATATCGGTGGTACGGATTCGAAGGGGTTTCACCACATGGTGTGGGAAATCGTCGACAACTCGGTCGACGAGGCCATCAACGGCCACGCCACGTCCATCGAGGTGACACTCCACGAAGATCTGTCCTCCATCACGGTCTCGGACAACGGCCGTGGCATTCCGGTCGACATCAAAAAAGAGTACAAGAAGTCCGCGCTTGAGCTGGTGCTCACGACGCTGCACGCTGGCGGCAAGTTCTCGAACGCGCAGTACAAGTACGCCGGTGGTCTGCACGGCGTCGGTTCGTCGGTCGTCAATGCGCTGTCTTCAGAACTCGTCGCCACCATCAAGCGCGATGGTTTTGAATGGCGGCAAAGCTACGGCAAGGGCGTGGCGAAGGCGCCGATCAAGAAGCTCGGCGCCGCCAAAGGTTCGGGGACCACGATCTTCTTCCGTCCGGACACCGAGATCTTCGGCAAGCAGAAGTTCAACGCCGATCAGATTCGCTTTCGCCTCGACTCGCGCGCGTTCCTGCACGCGAATCTGCGCATCGTCTTTCACGACGAATCGACCGGAACCCGCGAGGTGTTTCAGCACGAAGGTGGCATCACCGATTTCCTCCAGAAGGTCATCACCGATCGCGGCAAGGCCGTCACGACCCCGCAGATCTTCCACATGCAACGGGAAGAGCCCGTTCGCGTCGAGATCTCGATGCAGTGGACCGAGTCGCCCGAGGAGACCATCCGCTCGTTCGTGAACGGTGTTCCGACGACCCAGGGTGGTACGCATGAAAACGGCTTCCGTTCAGCGGTCGTGAAGGCGGTTCGCTCGTTCATGGAGAACGCCAAGTTGGTACCGAAGGGCCTCAACATCACGGCTGACGATATTCGCGAGGGTATCGTGGCCGTCATCTCCATCTACATTCACGAGCCGCAGTTTCAGGGCCAGACCAAGGAGCGCCTCGGCAATCCCGAGACACAGGGCCTCGTGGACTCGGCGGTGCGTCCCGCGATTGAAACCTGGTTGCTCGAGAACCGCTCGAGCGGCGCCAATATCGTCGAGCGCATCTCTCTCGCCGCCAAGGCGCGTGAGGCCTCGCGGGCTGCCTCGGCATCCGTATCACGAAAGACCGCGATTTCGCATCGGCTGAACCTGCCCGGCAAGCTCGCGGACTGCTCGTCGACCGATCCCGCTGCGAGCGAGCTCTTCATCGTCGAGGGTGACTCGGCAGGTGGCTCCGCCAAGCAGGGGCGTGAGCGCCGCACACAGGCGATCCTGCCGTTGCGAGGCAAGGTGCTCAACACCGAGCAGGCCTCTCTGGCCAAGGTTCTCGGCAACAAGGAGCTTCAGGACGTCGTCTCCGCGCTTGGGTGCGGTGTCGGCGCCGAGTTCAACATCGCCAAGCTGCGCTATCACAAGGTCGTGTTCCTGATGGACGCCGATTCCGACGGCAATCACATCTCGACCCTGATGCTGACCTTCTTTTATCGCCATCTGCGCGAGCTCATCGAGGGCGGCTTTGTCTACCTCGCGCAGCCGCCACTGTTTCGCGTGGACCACGGCAAGGTGACGCACTGGGCGCTCGACGAGGTGGATCGCGATCGCATCATCGAAGAGCTTCCGAAGAACGCGAAGCCCGAGGTCATGCGCTTCAAGGGTCTCGGCGAAATGCAGCCCGAGGAGCTGAAGCTGACGACCCTGGATCCGCGCACGCGCAGGCTCCTGCGGGTGTGTGTTGCGGATGCCGCGGAGGCGGATCAGGTGCTCTCCGAGCTGATGGGAACCGACGTAAAATCCCGGTTCAACTTCATCATGGAGCGGGCCGCTCAGGCCGAGCTCGATCTGTGACCGCAGCGCTGCGTCACAGCTGAACTTTTTTTCAGTCTGGGCGGTAGTCTGGTAGCCTTGTGGGCGTGCGAGCAGACGGCCGATACATCGCGCTGGAAGGCCCCATAGGCGCGGGCAAGTCGACTCTCGCCAAGATCCTGGCCGACGAGTTCGGCTCGCGGCTTGTCACCGAGGAGCCGGAGGAAAACCCGTTCCTCGGGCCCTTCTACAAGGACCCGAAGCGCCATGCGCTGTCGGTGCAGTTGTTTTTCCTCCTGCAGCGCTACTCGCAACAGCAAGATCTGCTGCAGGGTGATCTCTTTGCCTCGGGTGGCATCGTCTCGGACTACCTCTTCGACAAAGATCGCCTGTTTGCGGCGCTGACCCTGTCGCCCGACGAGCTGGCGCTCTACGACCGGATCTTCCATTCGCTGCAACCCCGCGTGATCAAACCGGATCTCGTGGTTTATCTTCAGGCCCGCACCGAGGTTTTGCTGGAGCGGGTGCACCGCAGGGGCAGGCCGGAGGAAAAAAACATCACGCCGGAATACCTGACGGACGTGGCGCAAGCATACGCGCGCTATTTCTTCGACTACAATCGTGGGCCCTTGCTGATCGTCAACGCGTCGGAAATCGATTTTGCTCGCAACACGGAAGACCGTGAAGCGCTGGTGGCCGAGATCCGCCGTACCCGCTCTGGCGTCAATCACTGGAGCCGCTCGCAATGAGCACGACCTCCGCGCCGCCATCGGTGCCGTCGGCCCCGAGCGCCGATGCCCTGCGCGCGCGCAAGGGTCATTCGAAACTGGTGTGCATCACGGCCTACGATGTCGCGTTTGCGCGGCTCTGCGATCGCGCGGGCGTCGATCTCATACTCGTCGGCGACTCGCTGGGCATGGTGGTGCAGGGTCATGCCAACACGCTGCCCGTGACGATGGACGACATGGTGTATCACACCCGTGCGGTGCGCCGTGGTACCACGCGCGCCCATCTTTGCGCGGATCTGCCCTTCATGAGCTACCAGAGCTCGCAGGACGACGCGGTCGCGAACGCGGGGCGTCTCATCAAGGATGGTGGCGCCGAGTCGGTCAAGCTTGAGGGGGGCGTCGAGATGGCGGAAACCGTACGACGGCTGGTCTCGATCGGCATTCCGGTCATGGGACACGTCGGCATGACGCCGCAGTCGGTTCATCGTTTCGGTGGCTTCAAGGTTCAAGGACGGCAGACCGATGCGGCCCAGCACATCCTCGAGGGGGCCCGGGCGATCGCCGAGGCGGGGGCGTACTCTATGGTGCTTGAGGGCGTGCCCTCGTCACTCGCGGAAGAGATCACGCGCAGCGTGCAGGTGCCCACGATCGGCATCGGTGCAGGTGCGGCCTGTGACGGTCAGATATTGGTGCTCAATGATTTGCTGGGATTGGATCCGGACTGGAAACCAAAGTTTGCCCGGCGGTTTGCCACGCTGGGCATCGAGGCGATTGGGGCGCTTGCACAATACGCAAGCGAGGTGCGCGACGGGCGTTTCCCGTCGTTGGAGGAGTCGTTCAAATGAAAAGTGGTGAGAACAAGGAACTGCAGGTCATCTCTTCACCCGAGGAGATGCGCTCATGGTCTCGCGCAATGCATGCGCAGCGCAAAAGCATCGCGCTTGTTCCCACGATGGGTTACTTGCATGCGGGTCACGAGACCTTGCTGAGGGTCGCGCGCGATCACGCTGACACCGTCGTGATGTCTCTGTTCGTTAACCCGACGCAGTTCGGTCCGAAGGAAGATCTCGCGCGCTATCCGCGTGATCTCGAGGGCGATCTCGCGCGCGCGCGCGCAGCGGGCGTCTCGGTGGTCTTCGCACCGACAGAAACCGCGATGTATCCCGAGGGATTTCAAACCTTCGTTGAGCCCGGGCCGCTCGCGACGGGGCTCTGTGGCGCGCGCCGTCCCGGACATTTCAGGGGCGTCGCGACCGTCGTCGCAAAGCTCTTCACGATCATCGAGCCCGACATGGCGATCTTCGGCGAGAAGGATTATCAGCAGCTGCTGGTCATTCGTCGCATGGCAGCCGATTTGAACCTGCCCGTGCAGATCCAGTCGCACGAAACCGTCCGAGAATCGGATGGGCTGGCCATGTCCTCACGCAACAGTTATCTGTCTGCCGAAGACAGGCAACGCGCGCTGGCCTTGCCGCGAGCGCTGCGTGCGGCACAGGAGCAGTACGCGGCAGGGGAGCGGGACGTGCAGCGCCTGATTGATGTCGCGACCAAGACCCTGCTTCCCCACGCCGATGGCATCGACTACCTCGAGATTCGCGATGTCGTCTCGCTCGCGCCGATGGGACAGATC
>Ga0169931_10008058_pt1 | contig 15471 bp, 20 predicted proteins | sample Kivu_15m_20L_FD_129675 | JGI IMG/M metagenome (GOLD analysis project Ga0169931, IMG submission 129675) | Freshwater microbial communities from Lake Kivu, Western Province, Rwanda to study Microbial Dark Matter (Phase II) - Kivu_15m_20L... | ecosystem: Environmental > Aquatic > Freshwater > Lake... | reverse complement strand
CCCCATCCCCAATTTTGCATCATTATAACTCTTTTTTTTATTTTTCTCAAAGTGTAGGCTTCTTACAAAAAATAATTATATCTATAAAGTAAAATTAGTATTGCATAGCAACACCCTATTTTTAAATCTAAAATTAAGTAAAATGTACTCACAACGGAATTTACTCAATTATCATCAGTAATTCATAAACTGAATATTCGTTTATTCACAAACTAATATTGAGTCTTATTGAAATAAAGTTAAAAACTTTTTTTTTTATAAATCTTAACTTTTATTTCCAGAAAATTCACATCCTTATGTTTTATTACCTGTTATATAATTACAAAAATAAATAAATAAATTTCTTATTAATAAATTTATGTTGCTGATTTATTATAATATTTCATTAATTCAACAACTTTTTCAGGTTAAACACATTACCATCGTTTTTATTAGGTGTTCTAATTTTTTTAACTTGATGGTCTACATTATGTCTCGGTTTACTACTTCTTGTAAATAAGCAACTTAAATTAGTAGATTTGTTATTCGAAATCAAATTAGAATTTGAATTTTTCATAAAAAGTGGCATCGTATTAGACTTAGAATTCATAGAAGTATTTGTACTAGTTGAAGTATTTGAACTACTCTCTGTAGAATTTTGGGGAATCAAACTAACCTCATCACTACTATTCAGTTTTTTATAATATTTATCGTTTTTCATAGCATGAAGAAATGAATTTTTTGAATTCAACATAGTTCCAAGTTTCATCCTATGGGGTAAGTGTGAACTATGAGATGATGTACCAACATTATTAGAATCAGTTATTGGCTTATTTTGACTCATCATACCTTGGACGAATAGCTTATTGTTCTTATCTTTGCTAGAATTAACATCGATGTTGTTTAAATTTATGACATTTTCTAATATTTTTTCGTTTTCTCTTATTCTCTTCATCAGACTGGTTTTGTGATTTTTGGATTTCTCTGCAAACTTTTTAATTAAATTTTGTTGATATAAATTGACCATCTCTTTGTATTCTTCATTTTCATGATTTTCTTCAGTACTATTTAATCTTTTTTCAAAGTCTCCAAATTTTTTTAATAAAAGGTTAAAGTCGCCCTCTCCTGTATTTTCTTGTGATTTGCTTTGTTTTATTCTCATGTTAAGTGGAAGACTATCCTCTTCTAAACAATCTCCTTCATTCCTTAGGTGTTTCCTATTGAGTGTTTTTCTTTGAGGACCGTCGATTACTTTTCTGAGTTCCTCTCTGTCTCTTTCGAGCATGTCGGAGAAAAACTTTTCTTGAATTTCATCGCTTGAAAATTCTTCTTCGTTGTTAATCAGATCTTTTAATTCTTCATCTTGATTTTCTTCTTCTTCTGCTTCCTCATTTTTTATGTTTTTTATAACGTCGTCATGATCTTCGTTGTCTGATCCAAGTTCAGCTTCGGTTTCAAAAAACTGTTTAAATGAGACTTTCTTAGTTATTTCTTTTTCTTTTATAATATCTGCTCTCCTCTTAAGTTTTTTTAATCTTGTAAATGCCAAAATATCATCAGTATTTGAAGAATTTCCAATAACCTTGCTGGTATCATTGTTTTCACAAATATTTTCTTGATTATTTGTGTTAGATTGCTTTAAGAAAAATTTTTTGATATTTTCTTCATATTTTTTCCTTAATTCTTTTTTGATATGATGGGACTTTTTCGGCTTATTGGGATTGTTAATTTTAGAATCTATTTCCTTTTTATCCTGATCATATATAACAGATTCATTTTCCGTAATGTTTTCATTTGTGATTTCTTCCTTCTGATGGATTTCTCTTTCCACATCGCCCTCTGTTTCAAATTGTTCAACACAATGCCTTGAATTTTCTTCTTTGCTAGATATATTCTCATAATTGGTATATTCTTCTATAAGTTTTTCGATTTCTGCAGATTTTTCTAACATTCGCGCTCTTATTATAAAATATTTGAAATAATTCAAATTTTAAATAATTGGCCAAAATAAAAATAATATTTAATATATTAAAAATTTTATTTTACCTATAGATTATCTAGTTAAATTTATTTAGGCAATTTTCACAATTGAAAAATAATTACTAAGGAATTTATAAATTAAAAATGGAACGTTTTCTCTCATATGATAGAATTATCTCATATCATAGAAACAAACTCGATGTTAGTCCCTTTCCAGAAGACAAACTAAATATGGCCTATGGCGATAACAAGTATCAACAATTTTTGATTCACTTGAACCAAACAGACTTAGAAATGATTAAAAAAGTAATTAAAGAAATTGATAATCAACTTCAATCCGGTGATGAAGTTTATAAATACTCAATAAAACATCCAGAATTATTAGACAAACTCTTTTTCTTTTTACAATATATGAACCCAAATAACAAACAAGATGCGGATATAATAAGAATCCTATCATCGCAATGTTTCAAACAATTTTGTTTAGTCCTTAGATCAAAAGAACATTTGAATTCCAATCAGTTTATAAAAGATATTCACAACACATTCTTGGATGAAAAGGAGGAAGTCAGAATAAATGTTTATCAAGCTTTGATATATTACTCACAATCAAGATACGGGATAGACAATCTCTTAGAAAATCAAATACTACAACAAATTATAAAAATGATTAACGAAGAAAAATCAAATCGTGTCTTAAATTTAATCTTAATTCTTACTAACGAAATTTTGAACTCTGAAGGGGCTCCTCAGATTGCCTTAAAAGTTAATCTAATCGAAAATTTAAAAAAATATTTGAATAGTGAGGATTTAACTCTAAGACATGTAGTTTTAATAAATTATGGGTCAATTTCATTTTGCGAGGAGGGGAAAAAAATGTGCGTTGAAGAAGGAAGTTTGATAAAAATGATTCTAAAATTTTTAAAATTAGAGAATTACTCTAAGGGTAGTGATAAAAATGCACTTTTGAAGATTCTTGTAGCTTCTACTAGATTCTTGAATAATGTGTCAATTCTAAAAAGAGGGAAAGTCGAGATTTTTGAAGAAAAAGGATTAGATCTATGTTTTGATTTAATTAAGAATTTCGACGATGAACAGTTATATTTAAACATTTTCGGTATAATTGGAAATGTAAGTGAAGAACCTAGAGCGAGAAAGAATATGATTAATATATGGGAACACTTAGAATGCTTCGTTAGTCATGAAAATCCTTTGATTGCGGAACAAGCACAGATTACAAAAGATATAATTAAATGGAAGCCTTAAGCATTAAAAATATAAAGATATAATTTATTTATTGTTATCTTATATTACATATATAAGCCTATAAATTCCGATAGAAAATTCCCTTATAACTTATTTTGTTTCTTTCAATTGATTTGGATAAAATTATATTTGAATAAAAATTTACATTTAAAATGGAAATAGAAAAAATAAATATTACCAATTTACAAGATACTTTTCAATAGTATTAATTAATATAATTCCGTTAGTAATGCTAAAATAAAATTTCCTGATAAAAGCACTGCACATATTGTTGCAAATTCTTTAAGTGTTGACGAAGAATTTTCTGAATTGGTAGAGAGACAAATAACCGTAGATGAAAATTCATATGTTCATATGTAATTTTATGATATAAATATATTTTAATATTTTAGTGAATACATATTCAAGGCAGAAAGTTTAAAAAATTTTAAAAAATCAGTAAAGGCACTTTATGAGAATATGATTTTAGTTTTAGAAACTATCAGGGAATTCGAGGGACAATAAATAGATATATATTTAAACTATTTGAAATTAGAAATAACAAATGTATTATTAACTAACTAGATTTTTTAAATTCCTTCACAAATTTTTTTGACAGATTTAGCACACCTTCCTTAAAGCTACTTTTATTTTTGGATCTTGAAATCCAAAGTTTTCTGTTTTTCTTTAGCTCTTTTTGTTTCTCTAATTTATTAGAAATAAATTTATTCATAAATTTTTGGGTGGTATGAGATTCTGCTATAATATCATTCTAATAGGGGAAAATTATATGTCGATTTTACTTTCTGTCTGTGCTCTCTTTCTTTATCATGTTTTTTTATAAAAGATTTCTTGATTCCCATGTACATCTTATAAGGCATTTTTATCTTCTGTTGCTTATTCCCATTAATATTATTAAAGGAATTATTTCCTTGATTCTGGTTGCTATTAGTGACTAAAATAAAATTTAAAGAATTACCAAATTTCGAAATTTCTTTGAAGGAAGTCAACATTTCTGTAGAGGGCTTGCTTTTCTTAATCTTCTTCATATTTATAACAAATAAAATTTTCAATAAATTTATTATAAAACTAAATATAAAATATAAAATACACTCATTTTAATCCCATGTCAATTTCCAAATTAGATGTAATAATTTATATTAAAATGATTTATTTGACTTTTACATCGGAATTTTTAAATAAAAGCTTCCTGATCTCAGGAGTTGCAGTTTGCTCTAATAAATCCAGCCTCTTATCTAAAGTATTGTCTAGTTTTATCTTATTCTTCAATGAAGTGATTAAAACTCCCCCAATTCTATATTTAATTTATAAATATCATTTACACTGTATCAGGCAGGAAGTACTTCTCGTCAATAGTGATGTTAACATTAATGGATTTAGCTTTATTTGATTCTTTTGCGATGAGATTATTAAATGCAACTTTGCATTCTTCTATTAAGGAACAAACGACTTTGAAGTCGGATTTTTTGCAAATTATATGAACGTTCTCTTCAAGTAATTTCACCAATCCCTGGATAATTAAATCCTTCAAAACTTGTCGATAGTCATCTGGTTTGTTTTTTATTCTGTTTATGAGACCAGTTCTAACTTCATCCAAAACAGAATTGACACAGTCAATTTTAATTTTTAGTTTTTCAAGTCTAAGTTTATTCATTTTTTGGGATTGTGCACTATATTTAAATATTATTAATTGCTGTATACATTTTCATGCTAGTTTTAAATTCTTCTAATTCCCTTAACATTTTGTTTTTTATGTTGACTTTCTCTGGATGGATGATCTTACTTTTTTCTGTGATATTTCAAATGTAAATATTCATTATATCTTAAAATAATAGTATACCTAATTCAGCATCTTTAATTGCATCCTTTTTTATTATTTGAACTTTTTTTTCGGTTTCTTGTTGAATATATTTGATCATATTCTGTAAATTTTTAAGAAGAAATTGTTGATCTTGATTCATAGTTGAAAATTATATATTAATAAAATTATTTTGATTTAATCAGATTTTGAATTATGAATAAGTATATTTTAAAATGGAGTCTGATAAAAAACAAAATATTAATAGCACGACATCAGAGAAGGGCGGGAAAGAAGTAACATCACATACTGAATCCAATGTAAAGGATACTCCAAACGAAAAACACTATGAAAAAAACATTCATCCAAGATCATATTTCAATTTGAGTACAATTGTATTAAAAAATGTTCAATTAAAGTCACCATTCCCTCTAGAATTAAGTTATGAAGAGTTAATCGTAAAGAATACAAGCGATTTTACAAACGATTTTTTCATCAATGAAAAGGAAGGTGTCTGTTGTAAAGATGAGGAAGTGGTTAAAAAGCAGAGTGGTATATTTACAGAAATGGCCAAACAATTAACAAAAGGAATTCTATCGTCTGGGACTATTTCTATTTCCTTGCCAATTAGAATATTCGAACCACGATCTATGTTAGAGAGATATGCAGACTGGTGGTGTTATGCACCTATATATCTTAAAAAAGCGGGGCAGTCTAAAGACAAAATCGAGGCATTTAAACAAGTCATTACATTCACTCTCTCTGCCATGTTTTTTTCAACAGGACAGATGAAGCCCTTTAATCCTCTTCTTGGGGAAACTTTTGAAGGTGAATTCGATGATAAGACAAAAATATATATGGAGCAAACCTCACACACTCCGTGTATCTCGAACTTTTTAATATCAGATTCTGAAGGTTTTTATAAATTCTACGGACACTGTGACATAAATGTAGAAGGTGTTATGAAAATCCTATTTAACAATTATATATTCATGGTTCAAAAAGGAAAGCACAACGTTTATCTTAAAACAACTGGGCAGACTATTTCCTTCCACTATCCAAAAGTCATATTAGGAGGAATGATTTACGGCAAGCGTTACGTTTTACTAGATGGACATATGAAATTTGAAGATAGAGAGAATAACTTGAAGGCTGTTGTATATTTTAATAAATCACACAAAAATTTAAAAAACAGAAGATTCCACGATATTTATGGCCAGATATTCCACTGTCAATACAAAGATAAAGAAAAAAATTTTTACGAAGAAAAGATTTCTAAGTCTAGCACTTTTCCTACTGACAATAAATTAATATATTCCCAAATTACAGGATCCTGGCTTGAAAATATAGTTTTCGATAATGAAATATATTGGTCTATGTACGGTGGCCAAAATCCTCCCCAGATTCACCCTGTTAAAGGTACTATTCCTAGTGATTGTAGATATCGTGAAGATCTCATATGGCTTAAAAGATCCTTATTGTGCTCAGAATATAATAAATTATACGAGGAATATGCACAGAGATGGAAAGTGGCACTCGAAATTCAACAAAGACATGACAGAGGTTTGAGAGAAGCTGGAAAAAATAAAAAATAGAGCATTAAATAGATTTTATTATTAAATAAGATATTCATGGGATAGTCGTTCAATTTAAAATATTTAATCAAAATATTATTTTTATTATTATCAAGCACTTTATTATTATCTTATATAAAATTAATATTGATTTAATTAATTAACAATATTTATATTCATAAATTTTATTAGCTTTAATTTTATCTGAATCAAAGAACCCGCTGATAATTTGTCCTACTTAAGTCTTTATATGAGGTTCTATTTTGTCCCTTGCATTGATTAAGATAATATGACAATGATTTAATTTGATTTTTATTCTTATTTTTATATTTATTATCAGAATACTTGTGCTTAGGATTTTTCTTTTTAGCTTTTTTGTTATTCTTTGAATTCATTGGATCAGAGTTTTTTCTAATCTCTATGTACTTTCCACTGTTAAAAATCCAAGGAACAAATGAAGATACATTATTCATATAATTTTGATATTCTTCTTTTCTGTCTCGCTTCATAAAATACTCTAATATTGGTATTCCTTGAATAAAAAGTATTCCAGTTGTGAAAATAAGTGGGCAAATAATTGTGTATTTAACATTGATGCTTGTATTACAAATATATATCCCCCACCAATTGAGGGTATCTCCAAAGTAGTTGGGATGCCTGCACAAACTCCATAATCCATCGTGATAAACTTTTCCTTTGTTTTTGAAATTTGATTTAAATTTATATAATTGATAATCGGCAACTGATTGGAACAAAGTCCCAGAAATCATGAAAGATATTCCTAGGGTACATAACCATAGATTAATTGATTTTTTGATAGAGCTATTGAATTCATATATTGCAAGTCCTAAAATTGAGTTTATATTCATCTGTGGTACGAATATTATAAAATAGCTGAGAAGCCAAAAATATTTTCCGATTTTGCTTCTTATAAACTTATATCGTTTGTCTTCAGGTTTGTTATTCGACCGAAGTATCAAATAGCACACTAATCTTATTCCATTAAAAAAGATAAGAAAGGAAAAGAAAAATTTTGTAAATGAGAACTCTTTTGTAAATTTAACAGACTGAATGAAATAATAAAAAGATTGAATAGCCAATCCGAAGCCCCAGCAAAAATCAATCAAAGTAATGTCTTCTATAAACACACTGATTAACCAGGCTATAGTAAATAAAGTATAAACAAATAATGTTCCCGTAAAGAATTCTTTAATACCCGATTCATTTGGAGATTCCCCAATAATAGGATGTGGATTAATGTTGAATAAGGATCTGATCCACGATGGTAGCCTAGGAATGAAATAAGCTCGGGTAAAAGATAGATATCCCATTAGGTAAACTTATATTATTATAAACGTTAAAAGTTAGCTGATTTAAAATTATTCAATATATTTATTATATTCGTTAATAATATATACCTTTACCTAAGACGTAAATACGATATTTTATATCGGTTTAAATTATTAAATAAAATTATCAAATTTTAATTATTTTATTTAATTTTTTAATATTATTATATCATGATCATAGACGATGTAATATGGGAAGTAATAAATAACAATCATTGTTCATTCAAGACAAAGTAAGAAAAATATGATTTACTCATTCCAATTTAAACTTTTAACCTAGAACTGTTACAAACACATTTTGTAGAAATCAATATAATTTAACGGGATTGTGTAATAGAAATTCATGTCCGCTTGCAAATTCTAGATATGCCACTGTAATAGAGGAAAAAGGTGTGTGCTATTTGTACATGAAAACAGCAGAAAGAGCACACACACCTAATGAGCTTTGGGAGAAATTAAAACTTGACAAATGTTATAGAATAGCACTAGAGCAAGTGGAGGAAAATCTACAATATTGGCCAGAATTTCTCAAACACAAATGTAAACAGCGTTTAACAAGAATAAGACAAATGCTCATTAAAAAGAGAAAAATGAAACTAGAAGGAAGGTAAATAAAGATAAATTAGATTCATTATTATTAATCCTCGTTATTTAGTGAACAATATGAGGTCGTTTCAAGAAAAGCCGAAAAAAGAGAAAAATCACGTCTTGTCAAAGCTGAAAAATCAGCTTTGATTGATAAACATATAGAAGAAGAATTACTTAAAAATTTGCAGTCTGGAAAATATAAAGGCATCTGGAATGTTAGTCAAAAAAATTTCGAAAATGTTTTGGATAATCAAGAAATAGAAGAAGAGAACGAGGAAGAATTCAACTCAGAAGAGATTGATAATGTATTCGTCGGAGATATATATGGAGGAGATGATAACGAAGCATATGATGATGAAGAAGGAGAGGACTTTGATGCCGATGAGAAATTTAAAGATGACTATGATGATTTTGATGATTATCTTGAGGATGACCAAGATAAAAATAATAAAAATAACATTCACAAAAGTTTTAGTGAAGATAAGAAAAGTTTTAGTGAAGATAAGAAAAGTTTTAGTGAAGATAAGAAGTCTTATAAATCTGCTGGTTCTATGAATACAACTGGAAATTCCTTGGTTAGCAAAAAGAGAAATAGACAGAATAAGAATAAAGTAAATCTGGAATACGAGTATGATAAATCTAAAACAGCGGAAATGGAAAAGAATCTTGATTGGTAAATTTTTAAAGATAAAAATAAACAATTATGGGATTACAAATAAATCATTCATATAAATCTTTAATTTAAATTTAAAATTTTCTATTATTTTATTATAAATTCCGTTTCTATATATTTATAATACGTAATTATTCTTACTTTTCATAAGTTAAATATTGAGGATTTAAATAGGAAATTAGCATAATATCAACAGGCATAATTTTTTATAAAATTAAAAATTTAATGATGGAAAATCATAACTATGTGAAATTAACAGAAAATTTATCCGAGAAAGATTCAAACGAATCTCTAGAGAATTTTAAAACTCTCAATTCATTAGATAAAGACGATTTCAAGATAGAAATATCAAATAATAAATCAAATCATGGCCACAATGAAAGTTTAAATAAAGATCAAGATAATGCAGTGATACTAAGAAATATACACAAAACATATTTAATAGGGATAGAAGGAGTGCCTGCTTTACGTGGTGTTTCTCTAAAAGTCAAAAAAGGTGAATTTCTGATAATCCTAGGGACTAGCGGCGGAGGTAAAACTTCGCTTTTAAATATAATCGGAACTATCGACACACCAAGCAGAGGAGATCTAAAATATTCGACAAAATAATTCGATCAAAAACTGATGACGAGACATTATCAGCTATCAGAACAGATCAAGTCGCATTCGTATTTCAAAGCTTTAATCTTCTCCCGAGTATGAACGTAATTGAAAATGTCGAAATCCCTATGAAAATTAAAGGAGAATTGAACTCAGAACAAATCAGAAAAAGAGCATGCGAATTATTAGAAATGGTCGGCTTGTCAAATCGTTTGTATCATTTTCCTAATCAATTATCAGGAGGAGAACAACAAAGAGTTACTATTTCTAGAGCTCTTTCGAATAATCCTAAGATTTTATTACTCGACGAGCCCACTGGAGATCTTGACACTAAAAATTCTGACATTGTCATGGACATCTTACTTGATTTAAATATAAAAGAGAAGATTACAATGATTATGGTGACTCATGATGTATCTTTAAAAAATTATGGAAATAGAGTAGTCAGAGTAGTTGATGGGAAAATAACAAATGAATATTCTATTGATCAAAATATTCGCAATGAAAATATAAAGGAATTAAAAGAGAGAATTGCAAATAAATCAATTGGACTGAGAGAAGGAGCTTCGATTAACACGAATATTATAGATGTTAATAAGAATTCTCAATCTGTTGATAATACAAGTGAATCGGATTTTGAAAAAGAAAATGTTAATGCAGGAAATACAAACACAAAAACTTTTTACAGGAAAATCACGGATTATAAAATAAAAATTTTTTCTAATATCGCTTAATTACAATTTTCTATTAAGAAGTTGTATTTAATATTCGGGTAAATAAACAATGGATTTAAATTAGTAGATAGAAGCCAATATTTATATGATAATTAAGCAATTATTTTATTTAGAATTAATTTATTTTTATTAAAGAGAATTAATGGCTAAGCATCATCCCGATTTAATCATGTGCAGAAAACAACCAGGCATAGCAGTAGGAAGACTCTGCGAGAAATGCGATGGTAAATGTGTTATATGTGATTCATATGTCAGACCTTCTACTTTAGTACGAGTATGTGACGAATGCAATTTTGGTTCTTTGCAAGCAAAATGTATCATTTGCAATTCTCCCGGTGTATCAGATGCTTATTATTGTAAGGAATGTGTGATCCTAGAGAAAGACAGAGATGGGTGTCCTAAAATAGTCAATATAGGGTCTGCTAAGACAGACATGTTTTATGAAAGAAAAAAATATGGCTTCAAAAACGGATAATAAGATTAGAATAATTTCTTTTCATATAATTAGATATTGAATGTATTCTCTTCATAATTAATTATAGTTCCATGAATTAAATTTATTTATATGGTATGCTGCAACGATTTATGGAATGCTCATCATAAAATTTCTAATTATTAATAATTCCCAGTAAATTATTTCTGAATTTTTATTTTAAAATAACAATTATCATATTAAAAAAATCTTTGAAAAAAATTTAAATTATTTCAGGCGATTCTATTTCACTTGCTTCAATTTTCTACTTAACTTTTTTCTTACTAGTAGATTGAAGTTTATGGGTACTACTATTACTATTATAATTGCTACTTATGATATTTTTGTAATTGTTTATATTCCCGTCACTATTTATCTTACTACGTACCTTCACATGCCCAGAAGATGTTGGATTAGAAGAAAGATAGTTAGAATTTCCATGTCGTAAATCATCTTCAGGATGATCAATAAAAATGTCCTTGTACCTATTATACGTATTTAGATTAGGCTTAGACGAGTTAGGATTAGATGAAGGACATCTAATTTTATTATTGACTAAATGCATACTGTCCTCTTTATTGTGATGTTTGCTAAAGGAGTCATTTCTCTTCAGTATATTTTGATTACTGTTTCTATTTTTGTTTCTTTGATTATGATTTACCATGTTATTATTAGAAGTTGGATTACTTAAAAATAAATAAATCTATAATCTATATATTTACCTGTTTCCTTGTAAATCCTGTTGATACTTTTTCTTAACAAGATTTTCATACAATACGGGGGTATTTTCTACGTACCTATTACAAATCAAGCATACTTTGTTTTTTATTAAATTATCTGTGCAAATGTTTGTATAACATAAACACTTATGTAGGTTGTGAGTGTTTTCATTCGGGGTGTTATTATTAATATTTGATTTGTTAATATTATTTGCAATATTAGAACTAAGTGAATTATAATTATATGTATTAGAAGATTTTTTTTCTGAGGTTCTTCTCTCTAAACTCTGCATCTGTTTAATGTTGTCTTCACTATTTGGAGATTTTATAGATTCTTTATATGAGTTCATCCTCTTTATGCTATTGTTGAATAAGGCCTCATTGTTTGAAGAGCTTTCACCTCGACACAATTCTTTGTTGTTAGTGTTCTTATGATTGCACTCTAATAAATTATAACGTGCACATAAAAATCTTATGATTACCTATACAGCGTGTATCTAATTTTTTATTGTGAGTATTACAATTTAGACATTTCCATTTTTCTATTAAAACCGCATCATTATTTATAGTATTTGGAGTTATTTGTATATTGTTTTTGCTTTTCTTTTTAATTAATTCGTAAGGAAGTATCCTATCTTCGTTCTTGTCATTTTTGCTATAATTGTAAATTTAAAAATTACCTATCCTTTTCATCAAGAATTGAGGGCTTTTTTACTATTTTGTTTATCTCTATTTGTGAATTTACATTGGCCTTCAAGTAGTTATCTTTATTTGTATCATTTACGATAAAACTTTCTAGACCCTTATCTTTTCCGACGACTATATTCTTTTTTTCAATATTACCAGTTAGGGCAACTCTTACATTTTGATTCTTTCCTAATGTATTGTATTTTACCGAAGCATTTTCATTTTTATTTTGTATATCCTTATTTATGCTATTAATCTCCTTAACTTTAATTGTAACAGGTGTTTCCTTTTTATTTACAATTTGCTTAGGCATGTTGTAATCTATATCTTAATTTATATAAAATTACTTTTTCTATTATTGAACTTATCCATCTCTCCTTCAGAATCATCACTGATAAATTCTCGATCTTGAGCTAAGACTTTCCCCTCTACGAAGGGATTTATCACAACATTACTATTAGAATTTATATAATCGTTCTTCTTCAAAGACGATAATTTAATATCCTTCTCTTTTTCCTTGTCAACTCCAGTATTTATATTTAAATTGAAATTTTCGATGTTTATGAAATTGTTCATTCCTTTTTTCTTTAACAAATCTTCGATTACGTCTTCGTTATTTTTGCAGCATACTGAACATATTTGATTCTCTATTCGATTTTTTGAGAGGCATTTGGAGCATATATATTCTGTTACATGTTCGATTCTTGAATTAGAATTATTTGTAGAATTCGGTTTAGATGTCGATATACTTGTTGAATATTTAGAGCTTTGTTTTTGTCTTTTGAGGAGATGCTGCAGGTTCTCATTATTATCATTCACAAAATTTAAATCTAGTTCATAGTTTATTATTTCCTCATCACTTCTGAATCTGTTTTGTAAAATATTTGGCAAATTATCAGCATTCCTTGCATATCTTTCTAAGGTTTGTAATTCATCTGTTGTTAACTCCTTTTCATTATCAGAATATTTTTCTTGTATTTGGAAAAATATCATCAAAGGAGACTCCATGTTTTTCAGGCAGTGTGAGATTAACTCAAACCAACTACTGAAATTCGTAACTTTTTCATCATCATAATGAGTCCAATTATATGTGACATCCATCGAGTTAATTGGATAAGAAGCTTCTAAATTTTTAAAGAAGCAAGTATATGTTTTCCCTGGCTTTATACAAATAGCTCCGAAAAATTCGAAGAAGACTTTTTGCTTTGACGAATGATCGAATAATGTCGAGAGATCGAAAAGCTTAGGAATAAGTATATAAGTCTTCAATATTTCTGTAACTGTATTTAAGAATTTTCTTTGCAATGCGAAGCTCAAATAATTAGGAAGATTGTTTAAAAACAAGTTCTTTGTTGTTTTGTTGATTTCGCACCTGATTCCTTTAGCAGGACAATCTACTTTTATTTGATTCATAAGAGTTTTGAAGTACAGAAACAATTTACCCTTGAGATCTGTTATGTTTGCAAGCTCAGTCGAACCCACTTGAGAAAATTTTCCTGTTTTTAATTTAAAGCTTTTGGACATCTCTATTAAATTCAGATTATTGGATAGTTGAAAGATTTTATCAAGAGGTACATCGAAAATGTAATTGTGATGTGAATAAAATCTTTTAGAGCTCCCCTTGCATTCACAATCTTCGATTCTACAAAGATCGATCCAAAAGTTTTTATGTGAAGGACATTTACTTGTGCACAATGTGTCGATCACTTCATTAAGGGAATTTTTCTAAAATAAAATAAATAAAAGTTTTCTCGTTAATATATGTAGATACCATTTCATAAGAATGTGTAGCATTTATAAAAGCAAAGAAGCAATCTATAGGATCATCTGGTTGATCGATTAAAAATTTTCTGCGATTTTGAAATACTTCAGCAAGAGTAATTCTTAATCTACTAATGTCAATTTTTTTCAAATCGTTTTTAGATAACTGGCTCTGTCCTGGGATCTGTAATTGGGTAAATTTCTTAAATAGGCATTTTAATTCATAAAGCAGTTTATTTTTAATGTCTTTTTCACTGTTTACATGCAGTTCATTTAATACAAAATTTCGAAAAATCGAAAAATTCCACAAAGACTGTACAACTACTGATAAGAAGCTATTATGTGCCCCTATTTTATTTATAATACCAGGTGCAGGACTGTAAATGTTACAATTTATGGGGATCGATGAATGAGAATTTTCTCGACCTTTTAGTAATTTAGATTTTTCAATGTCTAATATGATTTCTCTTTCTCGTTCTCTATCCTTATACTTATCTTTTTCTTTGTCTATTTCAAATCGTTTGGAAGAGTTTGTCTTACGAAATTTTGGTTTTATTGTCATATCGTCAAACTCTGATTCTTTATTCATTAAATTCAGTTGATTGCTCATCATGTGTGGTTGCTTGCCACCAAATGTGAATGTAGCTATATTCATTCCGTAGTAGTCGCTTTTGTTACTGTTGGATTCTACAGGAGTCCCTTCCTGTTCGCGAGCTTTCTTGAAATACCTTTTATCATCGATGCCACTCATAAAGAATTATTTAATTACTAAATTGATATTAAAAATATTATAAGTTATATGAATCAATAAGGAGAAGTTTAAAATAAAAATTAAAATGAAATTAAAAAATTAAAATAAATTTTGTTAAAATGGACTATTTACAATTTATATATCAAGATAATTTATATATTTTATTCTCTCTTAAATTTTTTATAAAATTTGGACGATAATTCCTTATTTTATATAAGCTGCTAATGAAGTAGTAATATAATATAATAATAAATCAAAATTGCAAATAATTTTTTTTTAAATATTTTTAAGTTAAATTGTACTATTTACATTTTCAATTTTTATCCTACTTCTCTTTTTTACTTTTCTTCTTTTTACTTTCCTCAAGTTCCTTTAATACCAGGACATTCTTTTTTTCTATTTCACTCAATTCGTTTAAGACATCCCCCATTCTTTGTTTAGTCTCTATCAATTCCTTTTGTAAAATTTCTTTTTTTTTTTTTTTTTTAAACATTTTATCTCCTGTTTTTATTTTTTCATTTTTATTTTTTTCATTTTATT
>Ga0169931_10008057_pt1 | contig 15472 bp, 8 predicted proteins | sample Kivu_15m_20L_FD_129675 | JGI IMG/M metagenome (GOLD analysis project Ga0169931, IMG submission 129675) | Freshwater microbial communities from Lake Kivu, Western Province, Rwanda to study Microbial Dark Matter (Phase II) - Kivu_15m_20L... | ecosystem: Environmental > Aquatic > Freshwater > Lake ... | reverse complement strand
ACCAATCATCTAATTCTTAGGAATCTAAACCACTATCTACTAATTCTTCTTAGATGATTCAACTTTCTTTATATTCTTTTTAAGCTTCTTCTTAAAGTCTTTTTAAATCTATTTATTATCAAAAACTAACTCTATCTTTTTATTTTAAATCATTGATATCCTTGTAACTACTACTTACTTTTTATTATCTTTATCCTAACCTTTTTACTTATACGTTATCTCTATTTTTTATGTTTTGATACTAGAATTAATATCCTTAAGATCATAGATATGCCCACTTACCTTTAAATATTCTTTATTAACATAGACATAATCAACACATATTCTCCATTATTAATCATCCATCCTCACCATCTTGAATTCATACTTTATAAATCTTTTTTATAATAATTATTATCTCTGTTTTCGAATACTATAACGATTAAATACAATTTAAAATGATTTATACCATTTCTTTATCTAAGATAAATAATCACTTATCAATATCAATTATTTTTACTATTATTCATCAGCTTTGTCGTTGTAAATACCATATGATAGGATAAGAGAGAAGGGCTTCTAAGTTATGTTTTATTTGAAAGAGAGGATATCGATCATTGAAAGGGATAGAGAGATCTTTTTTGTTTTAAGATCGAATTAGTAGAATTTGTTTATTTAAAGGGATTCTTTTTAGAGTTAAGGAGGAGTCTATTATTAAGAATCTTAAGAGGACTATGAAGATTTTTTTAGTTTTAAGGATGATTGCTTCTTTTAGTGATGGATCTATTGTAAAAATATGTTTATCTTTTAGTTATGATTATCATCTTTTTAATCATACAAATTAAACTCTGAGAACATAAAATACAACTTCGTTTCCGAAATCAAAAACCCTTTTTTATTCATTATCCCAAACACAACATTCCTCTCAACCTAAAACCCTATCTTCCTATTCAAATAATCCCCCATAATCTTCCCAGCATTCTCAACCCTATATACCTTAATAACTACACATTATCCTCCCCTTCATTCAATAATAGCTGTTAATTCTCAATCCTAATAATCTGCGAGACTTATCCATTAAGATCATTCCATCTCCACGGCTTCTTAATATTGTCATCATTCTTTATTATCTTATTTTTTTATGCTTTCATAAAATGCTGTTTTACTATCTGTATCGATCTCAACCATCTCTATTTCGTCTAAATATTATTCTTTATCATCTATACAGTACTGCTCTTAATGTAAATTTACGTGTCTCGTAAAATAATCGAAATACACGGTCATCAAAATCATCATCTTAAAGGATCTAGATGTTTCTTGTCTTCATTATACCTAAATCAGCGTAGGGGTACCTATGTTATATGATTATTACCTTTTGGGACATCGTTTATTGATGTTGGTTTTTTCTTGAACCAGATTAAGAATTAACCCATATTACGATATGCAAAATAACGGGTTTGATAGATTTTGAATACTGTTGGAGATTATTTTTATAGATAACCTTAGATTGATATAGCATCTCTGTATTACATTATTATATTATTATATAAATCATTAAAATTTATATAATTCATCGAATCATATATGATACATAAAATCATATATAATTCATTGAGTTATATATAATTTACATTATTATACACAATATACATATATTCTAATGAATTATTATCCTTTATTAATATACATTAAACATATTATTCATAAAACAGATCAATTCTCAATCCCCTCATTTCTTAACAAACTTATTATCCTTCCATAATCCAGATTGTATCTCCACATCCTAACTATTATATAAAACCCCATAACCATTAGCACTATTCTTATCAAATAAACCTATATAATAATTTCCATTAGTCATTATATACTTTCCTTTACCATTTAATTTACTATTCTAAAAATATCCTTAATAAACCTCATTATTCTTTTATAATCTACCATTACCATAAAATTGGTCCTTTAAAAATTAACCAGTATATACTAAATTTTATTTGAATTTTATTAGTTTGCCCTTCACTTTTTAACCTTTTATCATCATACCATTGTAAATAGTATCTTCAGTTTATAATTTACCCATGCCTTACATAGTATTATTCTTGAACTCACCCTCATATTGAAAACTTTTACAATGATATTTACCATTGCCCTCAGCTTTATTATTCTTAAACTAACCACAATAATAATCCAACACAGAACTAATCAATGTCCCTACCCCATTTATCTAACTTTTAATCAAATTTCCTTAGAAATATGCTCCATCAGGAAATAAGATCCTACTATACCCTTCGATTTAATCATTCTATATGTTACTCTATCTACATTTAATGAACCTTGATAATATACTTTATCTTTGATATAAGTATTTTTTAATAATAATCGATTATGCTACGCATTCATTATTATCTTAGTGATTAATGATGACATCTTCTATGGCAACTATGGAAATCTTTATGTTTTTATATACTTTTTAAGGATTTATTATGACTTAAAAGATGTTGATGATGTGTCTTATATATGTAATGAATCAGTATTTGATTGTGGAGGATCGTTATAGTTCGAGATGAAAGTATTTGATGGTAGATCACTTGATGATAGTTGTTGAATAGATGAAAATTATAATTAGTTTCGTTAAGGAAATGCACAAGGCTGCTGACCCATCTATTTAAATATTATAGAATATATAAGGTAAAAAACTATAAAAACTATAAAAATTTAATTAATTAGCATATAAAATAATAGTTTTATGATAAGTACTCATTAAATTGTGCACATTCTTATATATTTTATACAAATTATCATAAATTATAATGATCATCTTCAGTTTTATTATTTCTATATATTGATGATTGTATAATATTATATGTCATTTGACATGTTTTAATAAATGTTATATAAAACTATATAATAAAAATAGCAATGAAGTAACTCTAAAAAGCTAGTAAAAAACATATCGGCTAATTAAGAAAACATTCAATCTCCTAAAAAACAAGATCTGACTATTCCAATCAATTCAACCCCAAATAATAACCCTTTTCACCCTTCATAAACAAATCAATAAAAAACAGCATGGGCAGAAAATATGCTCAATAACACTTATTCAAGCAATCTCAGAAGTAACATCACTAAATAGTGATCTCAGACTAAGTCGTTAAAAATTCTAAGCTTTTCAAGATGCTGAAATAAAAGATCTAAACAAACGATGCAATATATGTCAAAGAGATGAATGAACTAAATCAAGTATAATAATTATTATATAGATAAAAACTAAACTCAAACATGATATATCTATTAGTAAATCATAGACTTATAATCATAAATTATCATTATGGTAACTTAAGAATCAAATATTAGAGATGAGAGGTATACTTAATGATGAATAATAATAATCAAGACGACTTGAAATATAAATATCTAATACCTGTCAACAATATTATCATGAAGAAGAAGAAAGATAAATGGAATAACATTAACATTAGCATCAATAATATGATCCATAACAATAATAAGGACAATAAGATCACTAGAATCACTAAGATCACTAAGATCACTAAGGACACTAGTAGCTCTAAAACTAATAAAACTAGCAATAACACATAAATTAACAATAACATACATATTAATAAAACCACAAGAAAAGTTAATAATAGTTATAGCTTTACGCATAAAAATATAAGAAATATTAGATAATCGATCATCTCAACTATAAAAATCCATAAGATCAACATGAACATAGATAATTTGATCAACTTTTCAATAAATGATAAAGAGTAATATACATAATCGCTCATTATTTATATACATCATTATATAATCATCAATATCATTATACATAATAAAGTATATAATAAAACCTATAAAAAATATCATTATCGATGAACCATATCAATCATCAAACTAATTAACAATCATAGATCGATTATTATAATCATCACTCTGTATCTAAAACCCTATATGTTATATCAAACTCGATTCCTTCTTCCCAGCCTCCTTAGACAACAACATCGACCCAAACACACAAACAGGATATTATGAATTACCAATCTACAAAATAAAACTTTTTTATTTAGTCTTCCCATTACCAAACATCTTATTCGACCCATCCGAAAATGAAAATTTCAATGATTATAATTTATTATCTATATTCATCGTACCTTAGATTGATCTTACATATGATCCACCCTTGCCGGTATGCTATTATTAATTATATTGTTTTTATTTATTATCTTTATCTTTTTTGACATAATCACCACCTTTTTTACCAATATATGTCAATTGTAGTCCAGCAATCAAATTACTAGATTTATCAATATAGACTTTTATACCTATTATCTTTGAACTCAAATTAGATTTACCTAAGATGTTCCTATCAGTAAATCTTTGACCCTTAGCAGAAGACATACCAATCTCATCAAATTTCAATAAATGATTCAAACCTTTATTTTTGGCTATCAAAGTAGACTTCGATGGCAAGATTTTCTATATATATTATAATAATACATTAACATTTTATGCATGATGACTTGAGAATGACCTTATCGGATTCAACGGCTTTAGATTACTAGGCACAACCTTATTCTTTACAATAACTATCTATTTCTCTAAATTTTAGATCTCCTATATAACAAATAATCATACATTTTAACATTATAATAACTTATTCCTCGACTGCAAATTCTTCTTAATAGCTTAACTCTTATCCATTTCAGCATTAATCAACTGCTTCTAATGATCATTCAACATCTTCTATAATAAAGATATATCATTCAATAAAGACTGATAATGTTATTTAGTTCTATCTTAGATCTATTCTTATGATAATTATGGCTATTATCTTTATCTTACTGTTTATTACATATCTTTATCTCTCTTGGTATTTTTTAATGATTTAATAGCCCTCTGTTTGATCTATTACAGTTAACCTACTGCTACGCCTGTCTCTAGCATCTAATTCTAGAACTTTTTAATAGCCTAATATTGTCTCTTCATATTAGTACTCTTCAACCCTTCTTTCTTCTAAAAATTCTTAACTTTTTATTTAACATACTTCGCCTCCTCTGTTAATTTCTTCATATATGCCTATAACTACTATTTCTGACTATTATTCTCAAGTTTTTTCATATTTTCCTGCACAACTTTTTGTTATTTGATAAACTGCTGCTTAACTTTATCATTAATAATCTTTTTTTCTTTGATTATTTATTATATTTGTGTTATTTTCTGTGCAACATTATTATTCCTCTTGACATCCTATAATTTATTTATCTAATATTCATACATCTTTATTCTTTTATATGTATTTGATAATTCTTTTGTAAGGACTTAATAATTATCTTATGAATGGAATAAACTTTAACGCTTTTTTATTGATTATTATTAATCTGAACCAAAACGCTATTATATTACTTTTTGGATGTTTAACAGCTATTGCTTCAATTTTGAGTTTTTTGATTATAATTTTTTTATAAGAGATGTTTTTGAGTCTAACTATGGTTATCTGCGGACAAGAAGGGGTGCGTTTATAAATTCATTGTCCATTGGGTTTATTATGTTTATTATTAGATGATAAAATTATATAATTATTATCATTTTGACAAAAACAAACAAAAAAGTTATATAATTTATAATGAAAAATAAGATAATGATCAAGATTATAAAGATTGTGTGATAAATACGATGACATGATGAATATGCTATACGTAATAATTATTGATATGATGATATGATGAATGATAAATGATGTAAGAAACAATATATATAAATCATTTCCAATAAGCATTATTAACAAGTGGTTGATTGCCTTGATATCCCATACCATTATACCCAACTTGAACAGTCTGCTGATAATTAAAATTATTATATATTTGAGGTTGATATTGATTCATACCATTAACATGCATCTGTTGACCTTGCATCTGATATTGTTGCTGATATGCCATATTTACCTGCATTGGATTAAATGATTGAGGTTGAGGTTGAGGCATATACATTTGTGTTTTAACAGGGTATGAATTAAAGCCGTTTAAAGGTACTTGTTGTTGTGGCTTCTTTTGTTGACCTAATAAAGTATCAAAACTTATGAAATTGTCGTTTGTAGTATGTGAGGCTGTGCCTGCTTGTGCAAATTAGGTAAATTGATCATCATCGTCTTGTGGAGCATTATTATTTGTCAAAGGCTGATTATTATTAGTGAATTGGCTTTGATTATATTGATTGTTATTATTATTATTTACAAAAGTATTATTTGTTTGGACATTATTATGAGTATTATTCATATTGTTACTAATTGGTCCATTTACCTTTGATGATTGTTGAGGGGTGTCAAATTAAAGTAAATCAAAAGTATTAGTATTAGCTGCTTTTGGTTATTAATATTTTGGTTGAACTACTTGAGGTACTTGTTTCTTTGGTTTTAGTTTGATCTAAGGTTACTAAGTGGTCGTAGCTTATACATTTTTTGAACTTTTGTAAGTGCCATTTTTATAACATGTCAAAGGATCAGATTCATCTGTATTTTTAACATATTTCTTTTTAACATACTTTTAAAAGACATATCGACCGATCTAATTCAAAGTAGAACCAAGTTTTGGTTTTCTTAATAATTTTATTATTACTTTTAATATGCCCGTTTATCAGCTTACCAATAAACGTTTAACTAACTATTACCTATAAGCATATTACTAATCCATTATTATTGCCATTTATCAAGTGTAGCAGATCGTACTCTAGTAATTGTTGGCCCAAGTGATCTATGTGCACCTGAACAGTTTGAACATACCAAAACACCAAAGTCTAAAGAAGCCCCTATATAAATATTGATATACAAGTTGGTGAGATGCTATCACAATCTGCGCATAGATGATTCTTAGGATTTTTAAGTATTGGATCTAATAACTTTTTTTGAGTTGGGAAATCAAGCATTACTATAGAAATTCTTAAATAACAATATATAAATTTATTAAGATAAATATTAATAAATAGTATGTATACTGATCATAAATATATATATTTTCATGATTGATTTTACTATTATTTTTGAAAAAATATCAATATCTTTTTAATTTAACAGGTATCTGCGGTGAAGGTATATGTTCAAGCAAATTCGATGCCTTTAATTTATGTTTCAAATCAGGTAATTCCTCCATACTCTTCGATACTTTCCTCTAAGAATTACTCTCACTCCTTTTCTCTTTCTTCTTCTCCTTACCCTATTTATTCAACTTCTAATTAAGTTTACTAATATATATATTCTGCCTCTCTATCCTCTGTATCGACTATTTATATTTATTCTTAATATCTTCTATCTATTTAAGCAAACTTTATTATCTACCTAATGGTATTTAATTATCTTGTTATAAATCTACTATCTTACGTTATGCAAGGACTAACTTCTAATGCTTTTATAACTATTTTTTGCGAAGAAGATCATTTTATTACATTATCTTTTTCATCTTTGTTTTTAATTTGTTTATAGTCTAGAGATCTTAAGTAGGATTACCCATCTTTTTAGTATTTTAGATCAACTATTATATATGCTTTTATTTATCTTTTATTATCTTTTTTTGGGTCTTTATCTATGTCTTCATAACTTCTGCTTATGACTATTTCTTTTTAATAATACTCTATAAATCTAGTACCCTCTTCAATGTTATCTGATATGATTATTTACTCTAAAAATCTCTTACAGTCTTTTGTAGTCTCTAGATCGTCTTATATGCATTTTGAAGTTATAAATTCTGTGATTATAAACTAACAGGATGACCATTTCTTTGATTCATATGTTTTAACTTATATTAAGCTGCTTTTTATAGTTATTAGTCCAATCTCACAGATAATTCTTTTAATTTTCGTCTTAATTTTTTATTCTCATCATACAAATTTATATCATCTTACGGCTGGATCTTATTTTTCATAGAGATCTGTGAGACCAATCGCTATTTTTATTATTTTTTAGATTTTTATTTCTTTAATTTCTTTTATTTTTAACTTGAAGAATCACTATCAGACATTATCTTATACAAATAATTTTATAACAAAAATATATATAAACTCATCCATAGATTATCATAAAATATATCATTATCATACTAATTTTATATTCTGATAAACTTTCTTTATTAATATTATATCATATGACATATATCATATAACATATATTAAATAAAAGATAAGAAATAAATAGAATAATATTCTTTTATATTAATAAATGCTACATAGCTTATACTTCTGTCTATATTATGCTATTCCATAAATAAAATTCACATAATTTTAACCTAAGGCATTTATTATTATATATATTATTGTTGTTAGATATGAAAAACTGAAAGGAAAGATGATTTTATTGATGATTTTAAATATAGATGACTCTTTTATTTGTTAATTTCTATTGTTTTAAATAAATATTCGGAGTATGATGTATAATATTAACTTTCAATTAATCAAACTGGAACACTTTTCATCGATTTCATCATGTTAATTCATAGCAAAAAACCATAAGTCTTAAGGCTTCATAATCTGGAGTAAAAATAAAGAAATAAATTTATTGCAGATTTTCAATCTGTCATCACTGAAGTATTACCATCAAAAGTCAATAAATATTTAAAGTCTTCCCTGCTTTTGATGAAACTACTATCAGCCCTCCCCGATGTCTATTACACATTCGTAACTCTTCTTTATTGCAAAAGAAGACTCGGGGAATAATATACATACATAGCTATGTATAAAGAAAAACATTATAATTAGTAAGGTGTGCTACTCAATAGGAAAAGCAGGCTTCTTCTGTTTTTACTATAGATCATATCACGTAACTTTTTAGTACCTTTTATCTTCAAAATGCTCAACAAAACTTGTAGTGTTTTTGAAAAATCAGCGACCATCAATGGAAAATAGAGCAATAATCAAAACATTTCATAAAAGCTGTTAAATTTATTGGGCAAAATAAAACAAGGAATAAGTCGAATTTCATTGAACCCAGAAGATATAATGAGTAACATGGAATGGTTCATTATGATGGTATATATGCTTGACTGGAATAAGCATTTTACCTTCATTGAGACACTTTTAGGCATTGATTATGTGTACACATATAAAAATGATCAAATAAGAGATGTCAGTTATGTTCTTTAAGGCTATATGCTTTTATTTACTATTATTGTTAAGGCTGTTAAAAGCTTATATACAATTATTAAATCATCAAATAAAAGCAGCTTTAATCAAGACATTTCATTGAACGCCAAAAAGCCTGATAATGTCTAATAAAGCAAGAAACCTTCAGATAAAAAATAAAAGCCTCTTTGTCGTATTTGTTACGATGAGATGAAAGAAAGAAGCTCTACGAAATGTGGACATTTATTCTGTTGGTCTTGTATCATCCAAACACTCGAGATGTCTCCTGAATGCCCCGTTTGCCGTACTGAATGTCATCCACAAGAAGTCATACAGCTAAGAAATCATTGATTATCATAAACAAATATATAAATATACATATCACATCATCTTTTTTCATTATTTAATCATATCAATCTTGCTAATTATTTATTTTATCAAAATCCCTCCAAATAATACTTATCTTTATTATAATCATATATTATAAATGAGTGAATAAGTAATAATCCCATAAGGATAATAACTAGTCCCATTCTTAATAGAATCATATAACAAATAATAACGTTTAAGATAACGAGAAAGCAGACCTAAACTAGGTTTAAGAAGATTGACTTAAGATAAAAAAATAGTATCAATAGATATCGATATCCCCTTAGATTAAAATACTATAATAAAAGATAAATTTGATTGGGATCTTACTAAAGATAAGATCTCTCCAACAGATTTCTCAAGATAATTAGTAAATTGCCTCAATCTATAAAAATAATACGCATAAAAACTTAAATAACAAATATTATCACAGATCATGCAACACATAAAGGCACATACTAGACAAAAAGCTACATAAGAAAGATAATTATTAGATGATCAACTATATAATAGAGGATATCAACCCATCAGATTCAATAACTAATATGCTGAAGAGTAGCTAGATAAGGAATAGAATTAAAAGAAGAAGATGTCAAGAATGAGAAGGAATGATATGAAAAGAACAACTGTTGTCAACCCTGCACAACCTAATAGGTATTTCAAAGAAAAAAAGATATGTAGAAATTGCAAGAATTAGAATATTACGCCTGGATATTAATGCAAAAATTGTAAAATGCCATTTGAACTTATGTAATTATTGAATTTTGATGATAGAAGAGTCAAAATATCAGTCAAGTACTATTAAAAAATAGCTAATAAAATACCATTATTAACATATTAAGCCAAGAAAAGACACTTCTAAAAATAAGATTTTGATTCTTTCTATGCAATCTACAACAAAATCAAAAACATTTTCTAAAACAGTGATTAACTCTCTAAAGAAAATCTCAATCAAGTCAAATACATCATGTAAAAATATCATGAATATTTCCTTCATGGTCATCTCTAATTCAATGACTAATAAATTATATAGTACTTCTATCATAATACAGCGAAAAAGATATGAAAAAATAATCAAAATAATAAGATAACAGTCGACCGAAAAGATCAAGAGGGAGACCTAGAAAAATTAAAATAATAAATGATGATCTTATACCAAACTCTGATAATAACTAAGATGACTCATCATCAAATAGTGACTAAGAAGAATAATAAGAATCTGATTATACATCATGATATTTATAATTTGTTAATACTAAAAACTTATCTAAATTAATGATGAAAGTATATATGAATCATCTAAGTCTTCTTGCTTATCTTTAACTTTCCATTAATTATAGAACGTCACCTATTCTTACAGGACCTTTAACATTTCTAATAAGATGTCTTTTATCTGCTTATTTACCTGAAATAAGGATGACCTTGACTTGTGTAATACCTCCTCTTGATCCTGTTCTTCCCAATAATTGAGTTACTCTTGCTTTCACTGGCTCGGCTTACATTGTGGTTATTATTAAATAATATTTATTTTAATATTAATCAATAAATCAAATAATCTTATAAATATCATTAACAGACCCTCTTTCATTAAGCAAAAAAAAATCAATATCAATATCATTGATCAGCATGAAACTATAAGCTTTTTATTCAAATATTGAGAAATTTATGAATTTTTATGCAAATTTATTTGATTTTTTGGCATTTTTATCTTTGAATGTTCATTGAAATGATATTATCCACTGACCAGTATTGATTTTATTGATGACTTTATGAGAAATATAAGATCAATGATTATTTCATGATTTTTTATCTTAAGAATAATTTTTTATTGACAATCCTCATCCATATACCTTGCTATAATCATATAAGTTCAGCATATAAGTTTTGTAAGCTTCTTAACTCTAAATGATTGATTTTTTGAGTTATTTTAATCGATTAATGTATATAAAATTCACACGTCAAATATTATATATAAGTTGAAAGATTTCACACGTTTAATATAATAATAAAAAAATGTACAAGTTGATCTTAATCGGATTGATTTTAGCCTTTGCAGTAGCAAAGTAAGAAGAAAAATACGAATGTCCAATCATTGGTATTGATTTAGGTACTACCTACTCTTGTGTTGGTATCTTCAAGAATGGTCAAGTAGAAGTTATTCCTAATGAACTTGGTAACAGAATCACCCCATCTGTTGTCTCATTCACTGATGAAGAAAGACTTATTGGATAAGCAGCAAAGAATCAAGCCACAGTCAACCCAACAAGAACACTCTATGATGTCAAACGTTTAATTGGTAGAAAATACAATGATAAAACTGTTCAATATGATAAGAAATATTTACCATATGATATTGTTGATAAGGATGGAAGACCATATATTAAAGTTCCAAATGTCAGAGGATAAACTAAAGTCTATGCCCCTGAAGAAATATCTGCCATGGTATTAGTTAAAATGAGATAAATTGCTGAATCATATTCAGGAAAAAAGATCAAGAATGCTATTGTTACTGTCCCAGCTTATTTTGATAACTCTCAAAGACAATCAACAAAAGATGCTGGTGTCATCTCAGGAATGAATGTCGTAAGAGTCTTAAACTAACCTACAGCTGCCGCCATTGCTTATGGTCTTGATCAAAAATAATAAAAGAACATCTTAGTCTTCGATTTGGGAGGAGGAACATTCGATGTCTCAATTCTTACTATCGATTAAGGAGTCTTCTAAGTTATTGGTACTAACGGAGATACCCATTTAGGAGGTTAAGATTTCGATCAAAGAGTCTTAGATCATTTCATGAAACTCATCCAAAAGAAATCAAACATCGACATTTCAACTGATAAGAGAGCCATTCAAAAACTTAAGAGATAAGTCTAAAAAGGAAAAAGAGCATTATCATCACAACATTAAACTAAGATCTAAATCTAAGATCTTGTATAAGGATATGATTTTGCTGAAACTTTAACAAGAGCTAGATTTTAATAAATCAATGGAGACTTATTCAAAAAAACACTATAACCACTAAAGCTTGCTCTCTAAGGTGCTGGACTTAAGAAAAATTAAATTGATTAAATCGTTTTAGTCGGTGGATCAACAAGAATCCCAAAAATCAGACAATTAGTTAAATAATTTTTCAATGGTAAATAACCAAACACAGGTATCAATCCTGATGAGGCTATCTGCTATGGTGCTGCCGTACAAGGTGGTGTCATCTGTGGATAATAAAGTGATATTGGAGATATCGTCATCATTGATGCTACTCCTCTTTCATTAGGTATCTAAACAGTCGGTGGTGTCATGAGCAAGATCATCCCAAAAGGATCTTATATCCCAACTAAAAAATCACAAGTCTTCACAACTTATCAAGATAATCAAGAAACTGTCACCATTCAAGTATTTGAAGGATAAAGACCTTTAACTAAAGATAACCATCTTTTAGGAAGATTCGATCTCACTGGTATTCCAGCTGCCCCAAGAGGAAGCCCACAAATTTAAGTCACTTTTGAAGTCGATCAAAACTCAATTTTAGCAGTCTCAGCTGTCTAAAAAGGATCAGGAAAGAAAAACAACATCGTTATTAAAAGTGATGGTAAACTTTCTCAATAATAAATTGACAGAATGTTAAGATAAGCATAAGAAAACTAATAAGCTGATAAACTTGCTAAATAAAAAATCGATGCCAGACAATCTCTTGACAACTACATTTATTCAGTCAAATCAAGTCTTAACGATCCATAAAAACTCAAAGGAAAGATCTCTAAATAAGACTAATAAACTTTAGAATAAGCTATAAAAGACGGTCAAAGTTTCTTAGACAGCAACTCTGATGCATAAAAAGAAGAATATGACTAAAAAAGAAAATAATTATAAGGTATTTGTGATCCTATCATCAAAGCTGGTACTGACAAAGGAGGAGATGATTAATAATAATAAGAATTCAGTGATGATGGACTTTGATCTGATTTTGTATAAATTTAATTTTACAATTCATCATCTAAACATATATAAACTTAATAAACTTATAAACTTATATAAACTCATAAGTATTTTATAATATTATGATTACAAATACTAAAATCCAATAAATAATCTCAAAACATAAAAAACCATAAGTCTATAAATAACTAAAACTTCTAAACGCATAATTCAATATCGCCCTCTTCCCCTAATAATATTTCTAACTCGGCAAAGGCACATTCAGTAAATGCTACATGGGCAAACTCCTTAAAAAATAATAAAATCATTAAATCTAATGGTAATTTAACTAACTTGTCCAACACGATCGCATCGTCGCAATCAAAGTCATCAAAAAAGATCCCTCAAAATGCAGTCCATAACGCTATAAAAAATAAATAGAGATACTATCGCAACTACAAAAAGATAAAAAATGCTAAAATATTATAAAAATATTCGATATAAAATGCTAAACATAAAAAAATTATTATATAGTTATGTAATACTGCAATAATTGTACACTCTATGACCTTATCTAAAATCGAAAGACCAAAAGATTAAAATTTACATTAAACTAATTTATACAAATCACATTAGATCTAATAAATGGATATTAGGTATTAAAAAGAAATGATATACTTCATCTCGATCTAAAACCACAAAACATCTTGATAAAGAACAAAATCTTCAAAATTGCAGATTTCGGCCTAGCCATGAAACTAAACAACTAAAACAGCAAGAAAGTCAACATCGGCACATGGATCTATGCCTCACCCTAACAATTATCATCAAATAACTCTCTTTAAATCGATCATAAAACAGACATCTTCGCCCTTGGTCTTATCCTCTATTAACTCCTATTCGGCCATCATCCATACTATAAACCTAATAATTATACATAGTTCATCCAACTTAAATATGCATAATATAAATAAAAAGGTAATCTAACCTAATATAATATTAAAAAGATGATAAATTTATAATATTTAAAAGTATGCAAAGATATCTAACACCCATAGGTCAATTTAGAATATGATAAGAAGAATTAGAAAGTTAGATAGATTATTGATCAATTAAAAGATATTGTTATAAAAATGTGTGTTTTAGATAGAAAATATCGATATTCTTTGAGTTAAATTGTATAGAAATTGTCTAAGATATAGTTCAATCCATATTAAAATAAATAAAAAAATAAAAAAAATGAAAAAAATGTTAATAATTAATAAAAATCAAGATAAAAATTATTTATAGATCTTAATAAAATATCAAAATCATACCTAGATTTCAATATCACAAAAATGGATAAATATTTATAATCAATGGTCTAAGCAAATCGTATATAATTAACCCCCAGCATCCGTCAAACCCAAAAACATACCATCACCAAAATAAACTCCCTTAAAACTCACATCTAAATAACCCTCTAATACCTCTAAACCATATTCCTCCTCAAAAACATAATCCACGACCATCTCACCCAACCCACCTTCATAACCACCTTCTCAAACTATTGCTATTTCATAAACATAGCTTAATACAACCGCACCCTTCACTAATACTCCCTCATGAATAAATAATAATAAAGAATAGCCCTTCGCTAATAAATCTAATACCTTATCATAAAGATGAGATAAAATGACTTTTAATTTCAAAAATAGATATCATTAGACATAATCTATTATAAAAAAATATCATATTATTAATAATTATTATAAAATGTTAGTATTATGCTTGATAAGATTATCATAAAATAAGAGAATATTGGATCGGTTGCTGCCATGGTGGTCTTAATGATGTTAATAGAATATAAAGAAGAATATAAAGATGATACTACTAACTTTGGGCTAAGATTGAAGATGAATTAGTATTAGAGTATTATAGGAGTTATAAAGGAGATGAATGGAAGTTAGGAAGGGTATAAGAAATTGAAGAAGTTTATATAAGAATTTATGGATAGTCATAATTATTTTTATGCATATTCATGATCATGATTTTTTTTAAGAATTTATTAAATAGTATATTATCGTAATTTAAGTATATATATTATATATTTTATTAATAAAAAGGGGTT
>Ga0169931_10008054_pt1 | contig 15474 bp, 13 predicted proteins | sample Kivu_15m_20L_FD_129675 | JGI IMG/M metagenome (GOLD analysis project Ga0169931, IMG submission 129675) | Freshwater microbial communities from Lake Kivu, Western Province, Rwanda to study Microbial Dark Matter (Phase II) - Kivu_15m_20L... | ecosystem: Environmental > Aquatic > Freshwater > Lake... | reverse complement strand
TTGCAGGATAAAATTTTAATGACAATTTATTGTAACAACCAGGCCATAAATTATTTATTTTATTTATATAAAATTTTTAAGAAGGTAAAACATATATCTTGTTTGATACTAGGTACTCTTGTTCATAATTTACGAGAAAATAAAATATTTAAATAATATATCGAACAAGCAAAAAAGTTTACACAAATTATATTGTGTAATATTTCAGTAATGATGATATTTTAGAAATATTTTTCAAACATTTTCAACAATTCAAATATTTATTTTAATTCTTTATAATATTTTAGAAATTTTTTACTAAAATTTCAATTTATTTTAAATTTAAAATTTTTAAATAATATGGAATCAACTAAAAGAAACTCCAAAGAAGAAGAAATAGAAAACTGTCTGTCGATGCATACAGCAATCTCCCTAGCTAGAGCGAATAATCTAACTAATATAGATAACACCGATCCTAAATTTCGTTTATATTTTTACAAAGGAGAAAAGTTGCATGCAGAAGAAGACGAAACAATCGAATACAAAAATTACAAACTTCCCTTCGACATCAGATATGAAACAAATTCTGCCGGCGATAAACATACTCAAGAACTTATAGACCAATTGAAAAAACAGTATTGTGGTTTTTTAAACAAAAAAGGTGGAAGGATTTACATAGGAGTAAATGATGCTAAAGTTGTACTCGGAATCAGATTGAACTCAAAGGAAAAGGACAAAATCAGAAACGACTTGACAAACTTAACAAGCGATTTTTATCCAAAATGTAGACTAGATAAAATAAGAATAGTTTACATCCCAGTCAGGTGCATTTCAACAGACAAATACATTCCCTCTCTCTATGTTGTAAAGATAATCATAAAACAGGGAGACACAGATAGACTTTATTCTGTAAATTCTAGAGGGTTTAAAAGCTTTATGAGATTACAAGGACAATGTGTTGAATTAACATCAGAGGAGATTGAGAAGAATATAACATCCCGCAAAAACGGAGATAATCTAATTAAAAAAATAGACCCATCTGAATTCGAAGATCCTCAGCCAAACCCTGGTGTTATTTCTGAATTGGAAGATGAACAAGCTAAAGATTGTCCTACTCTACGCATCATTACTATACCTAAAAGGCAGGATAATATTAATAATAAATGCATCGACCTAGAAAATGATGTGGAGAACGGCTATTCCAAATCTCACATAAATTTACACAACATTCCCAAATTATCAATTCCCTTAGATTATAATAATATCAAAACGAATGTTTCAAATCCTGAGTTAAAGTATATGAATAAAGTCATCTCCTACGAAGAGAAAATTGCCAAAATAAGATCCAGAAATGATTATTCCCCACTCAAAATTTCTTACAATAATCATTCGAATAAAAATCCTATTAAACTTTCCATCTCTAATCTAAATTTAGACATCACTAAAGATGAAATAATCGATTTACTGAAGGATTGCCCTTTCGATTCTTCTGTTCCAATCTACTTAAAGCGAGTTAGTCAATTTAATATGGTGTATGCGATAGTCCAATTTCAGAATTTTAACGATGCTATCAGAGCAAATCAATCGCTAGATGGCCATGTAATAAAAAAAACAAAATTAGTGGTAAAGTTTTTCAGTGAAGTGTAGAGGGGTTATGTATTTATAGGATATACTTATTAGATGTTATCTTATTATTATTTTATTAACTAAATTAAAATTTTATAACTTAAATCTGTTTGAATTTCTATTTGTGTTTTGAAAAAATTAAATTAGAAATAAAACTTTTCTTTATAAAATTAAATAAAATTAATTACAAATGCAAATGCACATGGACATGCAGATTAAATCTACACCTAAAGACGAATTAAGTTCTAATAAAACAACGCAGAATAATAAAACCCCTTTTCTGAAAAACTTCACACAATTTTTTAAAAAGGGATCAAATGCACTCGGAGAAAAGGTAACAATATAGTTTTTCATATATAGGTGATATCACGATTTTTATAAATTAGATCGGCCATATTTTCCAAAAAAAGGAAAAATCTACTGATAATGTAAATAGAATAGGAGAAAAATTTGCTATAGTGAAAGAAAGCAATATTAACTCAAATATGAATAATAAACTTAACGAAAATAAACAAATTTTCAAAATCGAAGAAGATGAAGAAGGAAAAGAAAAAATTTACCACCTTGAAGATGACGATGATGAAGATGATGAAGATGATGATGACGACATAGAAGACGATGACTATGACCAGGAGGACGAAATAAATCAAGATAAATTAAAAGCCTCGGAAAAAATAGAAAATTGTACGAATGTCCTATCTCAATTGAATGCAAATTCAGCTCCTGATTCAACTATTGATACAACAAAAGCATCCATCGATGAACAAATTAAAAAAATTCAAGAATCGTCAAGGCCTCAAACCAATTCTAACCCATTAACTTCTACAAATAATTTAGAATCAGAATCTACACTAGACTACTCACAAGAAAACTATGATACACACGCTATAGTACACAGAATCTATTACAAGGTGCACTAAACATAAATTTTATATTAATCTTTTAGGGTTCTTTAGTAAACATTACTGACCATATACTTATAAAATTTTTGAAAATTAAAAATAAATCAAACATTCTTTCTTTCATGGGAATTTCGAAAAAGCTAGAATCTAAAAAGTATTTAGCCTTTTTTGATGAAAATTATCTTTATTTCTTGAAGGACATTGAGGTAGACAAAAAGGATAAAAATGTAAGGAAGATAGGGAATAAAATAAATCTCAATATGTTCTACAATGCCTCGATTGATGTAATTGTTTTAATTTTAATTAGTCACTAGAACCTCGAAAATAACGGAGTTGAATATGTTCATATTAGATTGGAATTCTTGAAGGAATATTTTTCAGATGAAACTTTTATAAAAGATCTTTACTTTGAGGAAAAACACGCTGAAGGTTTTGTGCACTTATTAGACTTATATCTAAGAAGATTAAACATTCAACTCTTTGAAGAAGATGAGAACAACACCAAAAGAACTAAAGAAGAAGATAAAGAAATAAATGAAAAAGAAGATGAACAAGTAGATGAAGAATCAGAAGAAGAAGAGGAGGATGGAATCAAAGAAATTGGAAATTCAAATGATAAATTATAGAAATAATCTAAAAATGAATTAAAATTTGCAACGTTGTTGCATATATATAGGTAATTATTTAATATAATTCTTCCCATTTTAAGTCAGATATAGTCATACAAATACTTTTTTTCTTTTTATTTTAATAAGGAAATTCAAAATAAAATAAATTCCTTATTTATTAAATTTAAACTTTAATGAAATAAAATAATTTTCCCTAATTATTCATTCGAATGGAGTTAATCTGCATGCTATTAATTTTTCTCTTAAACATAATAGCTCTCGTAACTACTATTACAATTGTACAAAACATACATAACCTATTTAATATGTAAATTAGTTTGCAGATCTTGATGGAATAAAATACATGCCAGCAAATGCGTTAAATGTTAGTGAAAAAATAAACAAGGTAGGTATATATAATCTATTAATTCAATTAATCCAATTAGTTTTTTAATATCGAATTAGGAATAAACATATGCACAACAATCTTTTCATTTATGAATGGTAGCCTAATCGTATTTTTTATCTCCCTTGTTTTGACTTTCTATAACGTTAAATTATTTTTAAACAAAGAGTACAAACTATACTTTGCAATAGGGGAGGATAACAAAACTACATACGAAAAATTATCTCTAAAATACAAATTTAAATTCATGGTTTATTTAATCATAGTTGTATTTTCTTTGGGTGTTTTAATCATTTATTTATTTATGAAATTTCTAGAAACATTTTTGAATAATAAAAGTGTCCCCACAAAGATACTTTCATGGCTTAGATACATTTAACTAGATTTATAATTTAATTTGAAAATCTAAAAATACTTGACTAATTATAAGCTGGTGGTAATTAATTTATTTGCTGAATAAAATTTTCCATTCTTATATTAAATTTATGAAACTTAACTGAATAAAATTATTTCAAAATTTGTATCAATAACAATTAAACATTTGCACAAATTAAATTAATATCATATTAAAAATTAAATTATTCATATTAATAATTATATGTTTATTTTAGATGCAATCGATGTAGTTGGCTATAGGCCTCATTTAACTACTTTTAGGAAGAATAGATACAAATCCACAATAGGAAAAATAATCGGATTTTTAACCGTTTTCCCATTAATAGGAATATGCTTTTATTTTGTCGTAACTACATTTCAAAAAAAAGAAATTGCTATCGTATACAATGAATCTGCAGACTATGTATCAACCGTAAATCTAACACTGTCTCCTATATTTATGGTGCTTACGAATGGATTAGACGCTGCAATACCAGACGCATTGCATGAAATTCGTGTTAATTACTGGTCTTTTTCTAAAAATACAACCTTGAATCAAATCTCATTAGAAAATTACGAAATTCCTTTAGAGCCCTGCAATTCTACACATATGGGAGAACATGCATCCCTTTTTCAGATAAAAAATTTAACAGGGCTGAAATGCATCCCTTATAACAAATACGATCTATCTCTAAAAGGATTTTATGGTGATGGGAATTCAAATACCTTCTTGAATATTGCAGTAAATGCATGTAATAACCAGACGAGGAACAATGAATGTCCCAATGAAACTCTGTTGGAACAATATTTAAAAAATGTTTATTTAATCATGGTATATATGGATTACGAAATAGACCATTATAATTATGCAACCCCTATAAAACCCGTTGTAAGGACTCATACGTTTCCTATAAATTGGGATATTCATTCAAGATATTTTTTTACTTTTAAGTCCCTGTTTTATAATTCAGATAATGGTTTAATATTTGAAGACAAATCTACAAATCAAGGGTATAAATTCGAAAGCAATCAACAGAATTTACAAATCCGTAGAGGAAGCTTGCTTTACTCATCAACAATAGGAACAGTAACAATCAGTAGAGAGCCAATTTCGAATGTTTATGATAGAGCCTATCCTAAAATTCAAACTTTATTTGCGAAGATAGGGGGGCTAGTGCAAGGAATTTTATTTTTATCTAAGGCTTTATGTTATTTGATAACCAGGAATTTATTTATTGTTGATTTAATAAACTCAAATTTCAAAAGTGACGATTTCAATTCCATAATAGAGGGTAAAGATTTCAGTTACTTAAAATCTTGGGGAAATAATAGTAACAACGGAGTGATGTCTACATCGTCTGCAGTTATAAAGATTCGAGCAGATAAGTAAGAATTTATTAAGCTTACGTTAATTATAATTTTATTAGTTTAAAGAAGAGCCTACAAACTATTACTCCCCTTCGAAAAGAAAAAAAGTTTCAGCCTTCCTGTTGGATTCTTTGGCTACATACAAGAGCTTTTCCACTTCGAAACATTCAATCTCAGTACATGAATAAAGTTATGGATTTTATAAATAAACGAATGAGTTATGATAATATGTTCAGGCATTTAGTAGAATATGAAAGATTAAAAAAGATTCTGTTTAATTTGGACCAACTTGCGCTGTTCGAAAATCTGCCTAAGATGACTTTGGAAGAGATTCACGATAGGCCAACTGTGATGAATAGGGGAAATTACAAAAAAATTGTAAGAGAAATAAAAAGAAACGGTGAAGACAATATTAATAATAATTTGCTCAAACATTTCAAATACAATATATATGATTAAAATTATTTCGAATTTTGCGCATATTTGTAAATTTTCACTATACGTGTTTATTTTATAAATATGATAATATATACAAAGTATATACATCTATAATAAAATAAATTAATTAAAATTATTTAAATAATTTAAATTGCTTTGTCAAAATAAAAAATAATCTCTAAATAACCTTTATTTAATAAAAACTCAAATAAACATTTATAAAAAATGTTAAACACCGCAACTTCATACCTAGCCATGCTTCAAGAAGATGACTTAGAAATAAAGTCTCATGTCCTGGATAAGCTTAATCAACTTGTAGATGAATACTGGGCAGAAATTTCTGACTACGTACCAAATTTACAGAGTTTATTCAATAAAAAGGAATTACCAGAAAAACAAAATCTAATAGCTCTGATTTTATCCAAAATATATTACAATCTTGAAGATTACGATTCAGCCATCGATTGGGGATTAGAAGCAGGAGAGATGTTCAACATCTTAGAAAGAAGTCAATACATCAACACAATCCTAAAGAAGATTATAGAGAAATATGTTTCAATTAGGAAACACAATTTCTTCAATGAAGAAAAAATTGAATTAGATGAGAAGATAAAAAGAATTGTAGAAAGAATTTTCACAAAATGTTTAGAAAACAAAGAGGTCAATCAGGCAATTGGATTTAGCTTGGAATCCTACGATTTAGACAGAGTAATTTATATATTTATATATATTCTAATTCATTTTAGCTAAGTGAAGCTGTTGAATCAAGTGATAACATCAAAGATAAATTAAAATATCTCTATGAGGTCACTCAAGATTTGATTGTTAATAACTCATATAAAGCTGAAATACTTAAAGTTATTCTTAGACTATACGCAAAGCATGCGAACAGTCAATTCATAGACATCACAAATTGTCAATTTTTGTTAAATAATTCGGATGCTCTTGCAAGTACTTTGATAAATATTTTAAAAAATGAGGAGGAACCTTTGATAGCCTATCAAATTGCCTATGATCTTGTAGACAACCAGAATGCGTTTTATCTTAAGGAGATAGTTGAAATTATTAAAAGAATTGGAGAAGAACATAAAGTAGATGAGAAAAAAATTAGCACTCTTACGAATATCTTGGAAGGAAACAATTCCAGACAGATTATTCAAGAAACTCTCAATAAATTAAACAAATCTGATCCAAATATCTTGAAAAATATGATGAAAGCAGTAGAAAAAGGAGGCAGTGTATCACATCTCGCTGTAATCATCGCAAATTCTTTTTTTAATTCACACACTCAAAATGATTCATTTTTAAAAGATAATCTGGAATGGTGTGGAAAAGCGACTAACTGGGCAAGATTCACAGCTTCTGCTTCTATGGGGGCAATTCATATGGGAAATACCACTAAAGGCTATGATGTAATAAAGAGCTATCTACCAGGACAATCGGTAGTGCCTAGTTTATATGCTCAAGCAGGGGCTTACTATGCATTAGGTCTAACATATGCTAATACAAACGATCAAAATATATTGGATAAGCTTTTGAATGATTTAGTTATGCCTAGTAATTCAAAAGATTGTTTTCAGCATGGTATTTATTTAGCTATTGGTTTAGTCGCAATGGCTACCCATAATATGACCCTTTATGAAAGATTGAGAGATGGGATGTACTCAGATGATGCTATTATTGGAGAAGCTGCTGCGTATGCGATTGGGCTTGTGCTTATCGGATCTAAAAATAGTCAAGCAATTGAGGATCTCGTTACATACGCTCATGATACACAACATGAAAAAATCATAAGAGCTATAGCAATTGCTCTTTCTTTGATTGTTTATGGATCTGAAGAATCTGCTGATTCCTTGATAGAACAACTATCGAGAGAAAAAGATCCTATATTGAGATATGGAGCAATGTATTCTATTGGACTGGCATATGCAGGCACAGGTAATTCAAATGCTTTGAAAAAGTTGATTAAATTCTCAGTCACTGATGTTAGCGATGATGTAAGAAGAGCTGCGTTAATAAATATTGGATTTCTTCAAATAAGAGATCCTTCTATTTTATTGGAAAATATCAAAGTGCTTTCACTTCTAAGTGAAAGTTATAACTCTCATGTACGTTATGGGGTAGCTATGGCACTCGGAATAAGTTGTGCAGGTACTGCAAATGTCAATGCTCTCAACGTTCTTCAGCAACTATTAGTAGATCCAAATTATTTAGTCAGACAAAGCGCTCTACTTGCAATTAGTATGATTTTCTCTCAAACCACAGTCAGTCAGGAACCAAAATTGAGCAATTTTAAAGAAACGATGGATAAAATTGTAAACGATAAAGAAGAACACACATTGATAAGATTTGGAGCAATTATAGGGCAGGGAATCATGGAGATAGGAGGAAGAAATTGCACAATTAGTCTTGTCTCAAACTCAGGTAACAACAGAATGGGTTCAATTGTAGGAATGGCCTTGTTCACACAATATTACTATTGGTTCCCTATGATTCATTTTTTGAATCTCGCAGTTCACCCAACCATCTTGTACGGTGTTGATTCAAATATGAAATTAGACAAGAATTTCAAAATTTTATCAAAAGCTAAGCCTAGTGTCTTTGGGTATCCCAAGGAAGTGAAAATTCAAGAAAAGGCAACATTCCAGAAAACTCAGGCAGCTGTTTTATCCACGCATTCCAGAGTTAAAGCTAAAACCAAGAGAACCCAAACATTTACATCACTTCAGCCAGCAGAAAGTCAAGTATTGGCTGAAAAACCAAAAGAAGAAGACGAGAAACCAACAGAAGAAAAAGAAAAGGTAGTCGAAGAAGTTCCAGAACCTGAAGAGGAGATCTTAAGCAATCCCTGCAGAATAGTACCTCGTCAAATTTCTGTTATTAAGCATATGGAAAATAATGACTATGTACCACTTCTAGGAAAAAGATTTAATGGATTCGTTATGCTTAAGAAAACTAATTTAAATTTAAAACCAGAATATTTCGGTGAAGATAATATAGCTGTTCAAGAGAAACCAACTGAGACTAATAAACCACAAGAGGCTGCTTATCAACCGGTGCCTACTGAAGATGTAGAAATGCCAGAAGATATAGAAATAGAAAACTTAAAATAATTAAATATTGAAAAGTGAATTATAATATATAATTGTCGATAAAATTTTATCCAATAAATTATTTCACAAATGCGATCTAGGAATTCTATTTTTTAATCTTATTTAATTAAACATGGAAAAATTAAAAAGAAATTTAGCATCGTTCAAATATTATCTTTCATTCGCAGATATGTTTGGTCAGAAAATTGATTTGACCTACAGTAAAGATATTTACTACCGAACATACTACGGAGCAATATTTACAATCCTTATTTTCCTTTTTCTTATTATACAAGCCATAGCTGGTTACAAGGATTTAACTACAAGACTTAACCCGATAATAAACACATTAGAAGTTGAAGAAGAAAAAATTCCTAGAATCGATTTGAAAAAGGAAAATATAACAATAGCACTAGGATTCGTTTCAGAAAATCGAAGTGAGTATCTCTTTGACCCCACATACTTTGAAATAGAATCTAAATACGTCTCAAAGTCTAAAAACGAATCATATGATAAAACTTTATCTCATTCCTTAGATTTAGAAAACTGCCATTTACACGATTTTACAAATTTCAGAGAATATTTTGATAATTTTAATCTCATAAATTCTTTGTGTATTAAATCTGGAAAGTACCCAGGGATAGAAATTTTTTCCAAGCCTGAGGAATTTCAGGAAAATTATATCAAATTAAATTTCAAATTTTGCAGCGAATCGAAATCAAAAAAGTGTAAAAATCCAGAAGAAATTTTAGCAAGATTTAATTATTTAAACATTTATCTCTACATAGTCCATGATTATTTCGATGCGATGGATCTGAAAAATCCGATAAAACGAAGGTTAAGTATGCTGAAATGGAATTTCGAAGATTTCGAGATTAGAAGAAAAGATTCTGTTTATCTTACTCAGCATTCTCTGAAAGACTACAATAATTTATTCATGGCACTTTCTGAACCAGAAAGTAAAAACTTCGTCTCATATTCAGAGAAAAATATTCTGAGGAATTTCAAATTCGGAAGGGTTTCTCCTTTCAATACCAATGGAAATAATAAATTTATGGAGCTATATATAAAAGCTCATTACATTCCAGTAAAAATCACAAGAAAATACAACACGTTTATCGACCTCCTCGGTAATCTTGGAGGGCTCTTCAATGTATTTTTCATAGCAGGTAACATAATTTTCGGATATGTGGATAGGACCCTACTCGACTGCAAGATGATAAACGATCATTTTAACATTGTCGATACAAATAAATATGATAGGGCAACGAGAAAATCAACGAATGAGAAAACAAGTATTTTAAATATATTTCCCAATAAGGAGGATGGAAATTCCCCACATAATGATTCAAAGGATGCCATGACTGGAAATTTTCCTTTAAACGAACATGACAAATACTTCAAGGAAAACAAATACTCTATCAGAAATTTCAGCTACAGAAACAGTTATGACAATAACAATCCGAATCCTAAAAATTCTTTCAATCCTTTTAGATCTTCTTTTGAATCACAGACCTCGTCTGTGATTCAAGATTTTAACAAATTAAATAAAAAGGAACCCTTGCTATGCGAAAAACGAGATAAGAAATACAAATTTAGATACAATCTGAAGGATATCATAATGTCGCTATTCTGCTTTCAAAAGAAATCTCTCAGGAAGAGGAACGAAATATTTGATAATTGCAAGAGACTAATAGATAATTACATCGATATCAAGAATTTAATTTCTCTTTCACAAGAGCATAAAGTCATGCGTTCGATTTTGTTTGATAAAATCCAATTATCTTTGATAAATTTCTATAAGAAGCCTATAATTAAGATAAACAAGGAAAATCAAAATAAAACTATTTTAATTTATAGAAAATCCATATATGATTATGAAGAAAAACCAACTGATGAAAATTTTGAAGTGGATGTTGATGTTAATGCAGAATTATTTGATATTAAGAAAAAAATAGAAATTATCAAAAGCAGAAAGAATTTTACGAAAGACAAGGTAGATGAGAAAATTATAGAATTGACTGAATTAAAATAAGTATACTATTATTTACCTACTGTAAATATAAAAAATTATAGAAAAGCAAATCCATAATTATTACACACTAAATTAAGAGAGGCTTAAAATTTTAAATTAATTTATAATTTTAATTTTTAATTTCAATACCTTAAAGTCTCCGTTGATTTGAGAACCCATCTATTTGGGTGATTTTAATGATTAGGAGGATGTCCCCCCAAATCATCGGAGACTTTACGGTACCATTAGAAAAGTTGCTGCATCATTTAATTCTAATTTTTAAGTACGAATGATGTTTAAATTATTATTTATCATTCATATTCCGTAATACAAATACCGGCAGTATATATTTTTTAACAAATAATTTAATAAAGTTATATTATATAAGCTTAAAATAAATAATATAAATATTTTTAATAATAATTCATAATAAATTATGGAAAATCCAGAGTCCACCAACAAACTAGTTTTTGCAGATGATGAGGATGTCTCATCACTTTACGATGAAGATAAAATAATACTAGATGTTACAACAACTCCGTATGAAAAGGTTTTGAAAATTTTAGGCGGGATGAAAAATTTTCTATACGATCTTGGAAAGCTTACCTTAAAAACCGACCTTCAACTCCCTGATATCCTTAACATTTGTTCTGAAATAAATTTATTCGAAGTAACAGATGATCTAAACTGGGTTATAAAAAGGATTCAGTCACATACACTATATACATACGAGGTGAACGAAGAAGAAGAATTGGAAAAGCTGAAACAGGATAACTTAGAAATGCAATCCTTCTTGGAAATGCTGTCAGACTATTCTGAAGCCAAGGACATAAAACGAAGAAATAAAATGCCGATTTCAAGAACTCACAAATTACAGGAAAAGCCTCTACTTTTCAGGCAGGAATTTAATCAAGTTGATCATCAAAACGAAAATCAATCAATAATTAGGAAAAAACAAAGGGAGTTGATTTTAAATCAAATGAGCATAGATTTAAAGAGACAAGAATTCAGTACAGAAAAACCTAAACTTAACAATAGCTTGATTACACCTACTCCTACGAGAATGATTGAAGAGAGGAATGATTCTAAAAAAGATAATACGATCGAGAAAAAGTTCGAACAGGATAAAACCGAAAGCAAACCAACTTCAAAACCTAAAGAGTCAAATCCTTTGAAGAATATCTCTTTCAAAAGTGACAAGAACGAAAAACAGGAAAATAACAAGTCTAATATTTTAAACAATCCAGAATTTAAATTCGAGAAAACATCATCGAAAGATAACAATAAAAAAGCCTCTCACAATTATCTAATAAAGATAGTTGATGATGATGAAAAAACAAAGAATAAACTTAATATTCAAAGTAAAATCGATATTCCCCAAGTTAAAATTTTTTGTCCTGTTGAGGAATTAGCTAAAGAATCCGATTCTCCTAAAATAGAAAAGATTGGAAATAAAATCGGCGAAAATCCTCTTATAACCTTGATAAAACTTGAAGATAATTCAAGTTCAAACGCAAATAGTTCCTCAGCGATTCCGAAAATAAATATTAATGAAGACGAACCAAATACGCTCCCAAATCTTTCATTAGATCCAGAAGCCTTTTCCTTGTGTGATCCTAAATCAATATTATCTAATGATTTCAATATACATCAATATGCAAAATCAGTTGGGAAAAATAATACACTTCCATTTATTTGTAAAACGATCTTTACAGCCTTCGACCTGTCCTACTTAATTGACATGTCTAAATTAGATTCATTTTTAGATCAGATTTCGAAAGGATATCTGGATGTTCCATATCACAACAGTGTTCATGGAGCAGACGTAACACAGACAGTTGCAAATTGGATTTTTAATTCGAATCTTGAGGAACATGCATCCTTGACAGATAACGAGGTGCTTGCAATTCTTTCAGCATCCTTAGCACATGACATAGGGCATCCAGGAACTAATAATGCTTTCCAAATTAACAGTTATTCTGAATTTGCCTTGAATTTTAATGATAATTCAGTTCTTGAAAATTATCACTGTTCTTATTTCTTTAAAATTTCGAGGAAATTGGAAAACAACATTTTTTCTAAATTGACAGATGCTGAGTACAGGCAGTTTAGGAAAAGAATAATCGAATGCATCCTAGCTACAGATATGGTGTTCCATGCTAAGATAGTTTCTCAAATGAAAGGAAGGATAATGATTTATAAAGAGTCTTTGAAGGAGTCAGAAGTGTATGATGAAAAAATTCCTATGATTTCCAAAGATTCAACTAGCATATTTGACGACCAACAACATGTTTTAAATTTTATAATTCATACAGCAGACATAGCCCATAATTCCAAGCCATTTGAAATTTCTCAAAAATGGACAGATTACCTAATGGAAGAGTTTTGGCAGCAAGGTGATAAAGAGAAGAAATTAGGCATCCCAATTAGTTTTTTATGTGACAGATCAACTGCAGATGTACCCAAGGGACAAATCGGATTTTTCAAAGCAATTATTATGCCAACTTTTGATGCTTTGATTGATCTATTACCTGATTTGACATTCGTGAGAGAACAAATAGACAAGAACTATGAAGAATGGAGTAAATTAATCAATGAAAATAAACCTGTCACTATTTTCGCCAAATCACCTCGACTGCTTAAATCCCCTAGAATGATGAAATCTCCACATCTTAATGCTAGAAATGCCTACAACACAAACAGACAAGCTACGAATTCGGCAACCGTAAATACTTTATTAGGGTTTGGTATGAAAAAATTGCAACCAAAATAATTTTAATAAGTAGCTAATAAATATTAGTATATATTTTTTATTTTAAAAGTTTTATATTTTCTAAATTAATATTTTTTTAATTAATAAAAACAAAGGGAGTTATAATTTATTTATAAAATAATGAGATTCCTTATTCTTTATCATTTTCAAGATTTCTGTTGATAAGTTATATATTGTATCATATTCCTCGAATAGACTATATGAAGCGAAAATTATATAATTTTCATTAGAATGGATTGTGTGTGTCATTTTTTCGCTTTTTTCATAATAAAAAAAATTGTTTGGATTTATTTGCAGATTGTTTGAGTTGTAAATATCGTATAGATTTATGTAATACGCCATAACATTTTTTTCTATTTTTAACATGGAATTGAAATCGTTAAATCTAAACGTGAAAAATTGACTTGTAATTTTATTTTTGCAAATCAAAAATTTCACCTCCTCAAAGGGATCAGAAGTGATGGAATTAGTTAGAATAGAACTTCGTTTTTGAAAAGTAGTGAGGTTACTTAAACTACTTGAGAGGGATTCTCTTGTTGATGGTGATACTGACGATGGTTTCCCTGTCAATTTTTTAAGAAACTCATCAACGAATTTTTCTTCATTGTTTAAAATTTCTGTGGGAATTCTTTTAGTTGTGTTAATACTACTATTTAAAAAAGTATGAGAAATATTTCTTTGAGTAACAAACGATTTGATAAACACTAACAAGTTCTCTTTTTGAGCAGTTTCATAAATCGTTCGAGACTGTTCCGCAAATTTTAGAAAATATGAATGCTCCTGTGACTCTGTTACGAAAACTAATCCGAATTGTGGTTCGAAGAAATTAATATACATCTGAAGATAACCACAATCTGATATTCCAGGTAGACAAATCGGGACCCATGATTCTGTCTGTTTCAGAGATTCACTTGAAAAAATTAAATTTTGTATGAGAATAATATCACTTGATGAAACGTTGATCATTTCGCTTTTACTTATTGTGATAATTTCAAAAGGAGTTAGAATTACAGAAAGCAACGCTTCTCCCTAGTATATAATTTATATAAATAATTACCCTATTATCATTGCAGATTGTTGTCAGTCTATTTCTTATATTAAAATCAATCAGGAGTGTTTGAAAGCTGTTGAGAATACAGGCCATGCTTTTTGTGGAGTATGTTATCATCTGCTCGAATAGCTCATTTGTATCAGATAATGCATTGTACAAATTCCTCGGGTTCTCTTCTAGTCTTGTCAATCTATCTGCAGTGATTATTGAAACAAGTTGCAAATATAGATACTCTAATTGCGAGATCATGTAAGTGGTCGAATCTTGTTTCTTCGAGAGGCCAATAAAAATCATCTTCCCTTTTTTTAAAAACACGACTAACGTTTTTTCATTTTTGATGTACCTAGGAATATGTAAAGAATGGGTTAATTACAAAAATTACTGAATTTTTTCCTTAGTATTTGGGGTGTTAAGAAAGTGCGTAAATTTTGTCATAATTGCTGAAAATGTGGCTAATAATTCACAGTTTTGTAATTCATCACCATATCTAGTGTAGATTGGCTGCCCCCCCTCACTCATTATAAAAACATGTCTAGATTTTTGGAAAAACTTTTGTAAGTCGATTTGTTTATTTAATTTAGTTTTAGTAGAGAGGTTATCCAGATTTTGATTTAATTCAAGTTCTTTAAAATTTAAGGAATCTATAACTGGATCACAATTATCATCGTTTCCTTTTACTTCTACACATTTCTCCTTAATCATATTCTCATAATCGGAATTTGTATTAATTTCCATTCTCTCTTTTTCTATATCACAAATTATTTTCTGATAATCAAAATCTTTACTTATCTTTATTTCTATATTCTCATTTTTTATGTTTATTATTTTCTCCTTTCCATTAA
>Ga0169931_10008052_pt1 | contig 15475 bp, 15 predicted proteins | sample Kivu_15m_20L_FD_129675 | JGI IMG/M metagenome (GOLD analysis project Ga0169931, IMG submission 129675) | Freshwater microbial communities from Lake Kivu, Western Province, Rwanda to study Microbial Dark Matter (Phase II) - Kivu_15m_20L... | ecosystem: Environmental > Aquatic > Freshwater > Lake... | reverse complement strand
GGTTGCGGCTGCAGCCGCAAACGAACTCGGGCTGCCCTTTGGCAGCCCGAGAGAAATGATCCTCGTGTCGGTTGCGGCTGCAGCCGCAAACGAACTCGGGCTGCCCTTTGGCAGCCCGAGAGAGGATCCCGAGCGCGCTTACGCGCGCTCGCAGAGTTACGCGACCTGCTCGGCCGCGATCAAGGCTGGACCGTCATCTCGATCGCGTCCGTGAGGTTGGTCGTCTTCGGCGCCGGCGGGTCGCGGAACCAGGCCTGCACGAAGATCGAGTCGCCGGCCGCGAACGGCACACCGACCGCGGTCGGGTTGGCCGCCACGAAGGCGTCCCAGTTCAGCGAGAAGGCGCCGTCGCACGCGTTGGTCGTGCCGCCCGAACCTTGCGAACCCGCACGCTGCGTGGGGCCCTTGACGCACAGGAAGCTCGTGCTGCTGGGCGCCCAAGGAGCCGGCGTGAAGCCGCTGTTGTCGATGCCGTAGAAGTAGAGGCCCTGCTTCTGGCCTTCGACGTTGGCGACCGAGATCGTCACACCGGCGTTGTTGGCGACGTTCGGGTTGACGTTGGCGCTGATCGTCGCATTGCAACCGTTGGTCGTGGTGCCGGCGGTGCAGTACGAGACCGGACCGCCTTGAGGCACAAAGGTCGCGGCCGAGAGGACACCAGTGCCCGTGAAGGGCGACGGGAGCGTGCCGACCTGCAGTCCGGTCGCGACGTCGAAGACGTAGAAGTTCGCCTGAGCCGTATTCGGGCCGTCCGAGACGTAGTAGGCGAGGCCGCTGTTGACCGCCAAGCCGTCGATGTCCGTCTCACCGGCCGGGTACGGGGCGAGGAACGTCGTCGTTTGCGCCACCGTGTCGAGCGCGTAGAGACCGCGGACGTTCGGCAGACTCGCTAAGTCGGTGAGGCCGTAGAGCAAGCCGGTGGACGCGTCGTGCTCAAGCCCGCCGAAGTCGAACTGGGTCGGGTAGGCGTACACGAGCGTCGCCACGCGGGTCACCGGGTCGATTTCGTACACACCTTCCGTGGTGGTGTTCTTGACGCCGTAGAGCTTGCCGTTCGCAAAGCTCAAAGAAATAAACGTGGTGTTCCCCCCGTTGAGCGTGATCGGTCCCAGGGTCGTGGGGAGCAACGGGTTGGCGTACGGCGCTGAGTTCAGCGTGCTGCCGTTGTTCCAGTACAGCGTGTTGGTTGCTGCGTCGTAGGCCATGCCCTGGGGCTTCAGCGCCGCGGTCGTGGTCGAGAAGATCTCGAGCGCCGCGCCGTTGCTGGGGTTGATGGCGTAGATCGACGCCGTGCCCGACTGGTCGTTGCCGACGATCAGCGCCGGGCTGAAGGCCGCGGGCGGCGGTCCGAAGTCGGTGAAGGTGAACGGCGTCGCGAAGGCGCCGGCGCCCGAGGCGTTCACCGCGCGGACGGTCCAGGTGTGCGGGCCGGGCGTCGAGGTGTACGCGAACGGGCTGCTGACGACGGAGGAGACCACGCCGTCGACATCGACTTGGTAGCTCGTCGCGCAATCGACGGCGTTCCAGCTCAGGTTCACCGTGCCGGTGCTGAAGAAGGACGATCCGTTGAGGGGCGTCACCAGGACAGGCGCAGTGGCCGGCGCGGCGGGCGGCAACGCCGTGCCGAAGCACACGTCGAAGCTCGTCAGGTTGCCGATGTCGGCGGCAGCCCAGTCGTACATGGTCAGTGTCCACGTGCCAGTCGCGGCAGCGATCGACGAGAGCGGCGTGTTGAAGATGCCGTTCGTGCCGCTCGGCCAAGCCTGTATGCCCCGACCGAACTGCTGGTCGTACGCGCCTGCGGCGAGGAACGCTCCTGTGAACGCGCAGGTCGCCGGAAGCGCAAGGGTTGCCTGCGTGCAGGCCGGAACGATCACGTAGTCGCCGTTGAAGTCGCAAGACAAATCGCCGCCCGCGGGGGTGCTGCCGCGCACGAATAGGTTGTGTCGCGCGCCGCTCGGATCCGTCAGCACCATCTGCACGTCAGTGACGTACGTGTGAGTGAGGCCGAACATCTTCACTTGGGTCACGACCGTCGCGCCCGCGGGCAGCGCCGCGACGTTGAGCGTGAAGGAGGTGGGCGCGGTGGGAAGCGTCGTCGGGTAAACGCCGCCGCCGCCGGTGTTGGGCGCGGGGGGAAAGGGGCCGCCGTTGGCGACACCGACTTCGCAGCCGATGGTCTGTGCCTGGCTGCTGAGCGCAAGCAACGCGAGCGCCGCCGCGGTGCCGATGGACTGGGAGAGCTTCGACAGATTTCTCATGGAGGAGCGTCTTGAAGGGGGAAAGGTTCGAAAGATCGAGGCGGTCGTAGGACGACCGCTCTTGCATGGGCGCCTACCAGATGGCGGCGCCCGAAGCCGGCGCGCGAAGGCCGCCGACTCCAGTCCTAAGCTACTTGAAACCCCTGTCTAGCGCCGGGCTCGCACACGAATCCTGCGCCTCGCGTCACACGCGCGGTCCCGAGGCGCCGGCGTGTCGTGCGCTGTGGCGCAAAGATCTTCCCGTGGCGGGGCTCGGAAGGCGCCTTGGGCATGCCGGGGCGGCCCAAGCCGAGCGCGCTCGGCGCAGCGAGCACCGCTCGGACTCAGGCGCGTCTCGCGGGTCATTTCTGACGGGGCGCGGTAGCGGCGCTTGACCGTCGCCCACGCGGGCGCAGACTCAGGGCCGAAACTCGCCCGTTGCGACGTGCAAGCCACGCGGCGACGCCCCTCCGACCCGCAAGTACGAGACGACACATGAGCAACGGCATCCCGCGCATCGGCGACCAAGCCCCGGACTTCACGGCGAATACGACTCAGGGCGAGCTCAACTTCGCCGCGTGGGCCGCCGGCAAGTGGGTGATCCTCTTCAGCCATCCGGCCGACTTCACGCCGGTGTGCTCGAGCGAGCTCACCGAATTCGCGCGGCGTTCCAAGGAGTTCGCCGCGCTCGACACGCAGCTGATCGGCCTTTCGATCGACTCGATCCACAGTCATATGGCGTGGCGCGAGAACTTGAAGGGCCTGTTCAACGTCTCGATCGACTACCCGATGATCGCCGACATCGACATGCGCGTGTCGAAGCTCTACGGGATGCTGCACGAGAACACGTCGACGACCGCAACCGTGCGCGCGGTGTTCGTGATCGACCCCAAACGCGTCGTGCGCGCGCTCGTGTACTACCCCATGAACGTCGGGCGCAGCATTGACGAGATCAAGCGCTTGCTGCAGGGCCTGCAGTGCGCCGACAAGCACGCGGTGGCCTGCCCGGTGAACTGGAAGCCGGGCGACGACGTGATCGTTCCGCCGCCGAAGAACGAGAAGGAGCTCGCCGAGCGCGACTCGCACTCCGAATACAAGAAGCGCGACTTCTACCTGCGCACACGCTCGCTCTGAGAGCGGCTGCGCTCGTCGCTCGTTACGGCCCTCGCAGGGTGAGCAGCGACAATTCCGGCGGGCACAAGAAGCGCAGGCGCGGCGCCGCGCCGCGCTCACAACCGACGCCGCGCGACACGAACCAGGGCGCCGTGGCCGTCGCGACGCCGGCCGCCAACGCGCCCGCCCGCAGGGGCGAGCTGCTGGCCCAGTGGCGCGCCGAGTTGGCGCCCGCTGGCTCGCTGAAGCAGACCTTGGGACGCGTGCGTGCAGAAGACTTCGCGCTCGACGTGCGTTTCGCGCGGAGCGCCCTCGGAACGACCGCTTGGCTCGACAGAGGCCACGGCCAACGTTGGTTCGGCGGCTACAGCGTTGTCGATGACGGCGACCAGCGCTCAGCGAATGCCGCGACACTGCTTCCGACTCTCCCGCGCAGCGACTTTGACGCGCTGGTCCGCCTCGCGCGCACACGCGCCGCCGAACCGCTCGAGTCGGCTCGGCTGCGCGAAGCTCCAACCGAGACCCGCTGAGTCGAACCACGAATCTGGGAGCGCGGCGCCCGCCCAAAGCGTTGGCGAGGCTGTAGCATCCTTCCCAGTCGGCTGCGAGGCACTCCACGTCGACGGATTCACGATCTTCGGTGTGGTCGCCCGCCGTGCGGCGCGTGCGAACTGTTCTCCCCCAACTCTCACTCGAGGAGTCCCATGACAGATCGTGTTCTGGCTGTGGTTTCGTCGGTGTCCGTTCTTTTGGCGAGTGCGTTGGCAGCCCCCGCTGCCGCGCAGATGTCCTTTGGCGGATCGCCGCCGAGTCAGTGGACATCGTTCCAGACGCCGCTCCAGGTCGTGCAGTTGCCCAGCATCAACAACCAGGCGCAACTCGCTGCGAGCACTCAGCGCCCTGGCCAGCCGCTGCGCTACGGCGTGAACGTGAGCGTGGGCATTGGCGCCAACGAACTCGGCGCGTGGGAAGTGCTGCCCAGTGGCGACTTGATTTGGCGCTGCGCGATCCGCTCGCCGGGCGCGAAGTCGCTCTCGGTCGTTTTCAGCAGCTTCATCCCGCCTCCGGGCGGCGAACTCTACGTGCGTTCGAACGGCGATCTGCGCACGCTCGGCGCGTACATCGACATCAACGCCAACGTCGACGGCTCGTTCGCCTTCGAACCGCTGCTGGGCGACGAACTCGTGCTCGAGTACTTCGAGCCGGCGAGCGCGCCGTTCAACGCAACACTCGAACTCGCCACGGTGATCCACGACTTCCGCGGCGTGATCGAAATCCTCTCGCCCGGTCCGGTTCCCGAGGCGGCTGGCTCGTGCAACACCGACGTCGCCTGCGAGACGGTCTTCAACAACGAAGAGCGCGCCGTCGTGCGCCTCTTGTCCAATGGCGCTCTGTGCACGGGCGCGATGCTCAACAACACCGCCAACGACGGCCGCCCGTACATGATGACGGCCTTCCACTGCGGCTCGATGAACAACGCGATCCTGTAGTTCAACTACCAACGCTCGGGCTGCAACAGCGGGACGAGTTCGCTGACCTCGACGGCCTCGGGCACGGCGCTGCGCGCGAGCAACAAGAAGCACGATTTCCGCCTCACGGAAGTCACCGGCCCGATCAACGCGGCCTTCAACCACTACATGCTCGGCTGGGATCGTAGCTCGAGCGCGCCCTCGAGCGCGGTGTGCATCCACCACCCTTCGGGCGACGTGAAGAAGATCAGCTTCGAGAACAACCCCTGCGGCTCGAACTCGTCGCGCTGGATCGTGAACCAGTGGGACGCGGCGCCCTCGGCGCCGAACAACGTCGGCATCACCGAAGGCGGCTCTTCGGGCAGCCCGCTGATGAAGCAGAGCGACGGCCGCTTCCGCGGGCAGTTGTGGGGCGGCGCCTCGTACTGCGGCTATCCGTTCAACGACTCATACGGGCGCTTCGACATGGCCTGGTCGGCTTGCCGCACGTACCTCGACCCGCTCGGAACGAACCCGACGTCGATCGGCGGCTACGATCCCTGATCGACGGCTGTTGCCTCTACGCGCGGGCCGAGCTCAGCGATGGAGCTCGGCCCGCGTCGTCGTCGGAGCGCTCGCCGAAGACTTCGACGATCCGCCAGTGCGCGATCCGAGGCTCGTCGAGGGGCAGTTCGCGGCCGTCGGCGTCGCGCACGGCCACGATCCTTGCGCGCACGGACCAGAGAAGCTCGTGCGGCATGGAGTCGCCGGGAAAACGCGCGCGGGATGGAGTTGCACGGGCGTGCATCGCTCGCGGCGGGTGAGAGCACTTCCACGCGGCTGTCGTCGGGAGCGCGTGTCGTCGGCCGCCATGCAGCGGTTGGTGTCGTCCTAGAGGATCGAGAGCTCGCGGCGCCCGTGGTTTCGGCGCTCGTGCGCTTGAGCTCGAGCGCCTGGGGCTCGGCGACACCGGCTCCCTCGAACTCGAGCGGCGTAGTAGTCTCCGGCGACGGGGCACCCAACACCGTTCACAACGGTCCGGACTCATCAACCTGCGTATGCACCAAGTCCGATTGCTCCGCGTTTTGCTGCTCTGCCTGTTGGTTGCGCCGCTCAGCCTGCAGAGTTGCGAGCCCCAGTCTTCCGAGCGATCCGAAACCGCGCCCGTTGTCGCGGGCCTCGCTTCCTCGGGCCTCGACGCGCGCGCGCGCGGAGTGGTGTTGCTGGGCGAGCTCGGCTGCGTCGCCTGTCACGCGCAGGGCGGCGAGGGGGTGCGCATCGACACGCACGCCGGTCCTAACCTCGTCGCCGTGGGCAGTCGAGTTCGCGCCGAGTACCTGCCGCGCTTCCTAACCGATCCGATCGGCGTCGAGCCGGGCACGACGATGCCCGATCTGCTGCGCAACCGCGACGCGGCAGCGCGCACTCAGGCCGCGGAGGCGCTGGCCGAGTACTTGCGCTCGTTCGGCGAACCAAACACGGCGCCCGAAGCGCTCGACGGTGCTGCAGCAGAGCGCGGAGCGAAGCTGTTCCACGAGATCGGTTGCGCCGCGTGCCACGCGCCGCGAGCCGAAGATGGCGCCGAGTTGCCGTTGCCGAATTCCGCACCGCTCGGCGATCTCGCCGCGAAGTACACGTTGCAGGGCTTGCGCGCTTTCTTGCTCGCACCGCAGGACGTGCGCCCGTCGCTGCGTATGCCCGATTTGCACCTGCAGCCGGGAGAAGCGCACGACATCGCCTGCTATCTGCTCGCTCGCGCGCAGCCTGCGGCGGTTGCGCCCGCGCCGGACGCCGCCAAAGTCGCGGCCGGCCGCGAGTTGTTCGCGGGGGCCGGCTGCGCGAGTTGCCACACGCTCGACGACGCGAAGCGCGCACCGACGCAGCCCTCGAAGGCGCTGAGTGCGCTCGACCCCGCGCGCGGCTGCCTCGGCGGCGAAGCGGGCCCATGGCCTCACTACGCGCTCGACGACGAGCACCGCGCCGCGATCCGCGCCGCCCTGCGCGCGCTTGCGGAGCCGCTGGAGGAAGAGCAGCAGATCCGAACGATCCTCGCCGCGCGCAATTGCAACGCCTGCCACGCACGCGGCGAGTTCGGGGGTGTCGCGCCCGAGCGCAACTCGCTCTTCAAGAGCAACGACGACAACCTCGGCCAGGAAGGACGCCTCCCGCCGCGCCTCTCCGGCGTGGGCGCGAAGCTGCAGCACGAGTGGCTCGTCGACTCCGTGGCTTACGGCCAGTCGGTGCGGCCTTACCTGCGCACGCGCATGCCGGGCTTCGGGAAGGCCGTCGCGCTCGAACTGGCGAGGCTCTTCGAACACGAAGACCACCTCCCGCCTCTCGAGCTCGCCGTTCTGCCCGACGACCACGAGAAGTCCGAGCCGCTGATCAAGCTCGGCCGCGACCTCGTCGGCGACAAGGGCATGGCCTGCATCAACTGCCACGCCTTCGCGGGCGAGAGCGTCGGAATGCTCGCGGGGATCGACCTCGTCGATTCGACCGCGCTGCGCCTGCGGCGCGAGTGGTTCACGCACTTCCTGCGCAAGCCGTCCCACTTCCTGCCGTCGACGCTGATGCCGCAGTACTTCGACGGCGAAGTCTCGACGCGCCCGGAGTTTGTGAACGGCGACACGACGCAGCAGATCGACGCGCTGTGGCACTACCTCGCGCAGGGCCGCAACGTGCGCAAGCCCAGCGGTATGCGTCACGAACCGATCCAGCTCGAGGTTGGCGGAGAGGCCGTGATCCTGCGCCGAAGTCTGCAGAACACCGGCAAGCGCGCGATCAGCGTCGGACTGCCCCGCGGTGTGAACTACAGCTTCGACGCCGAAAGCCTGGGCTTGAATCAAATCTGGTGGGGCAAGTTCGTCGATGCGGCCGGCGTGTGGACCGGCCAGGGCAGCGGCGAGGCGCGCGTGCTGAGCCAAGAGCTCGCGGCCCTGCCGAAGGGACCGGCCTTCGTCGTGCTCGCGGATGCTGCGGCCGCGTGGCCGAGCGGAACACGCCGTGAGCTTAGTCAGCGCTTCTTGGGTTACGACCTCGACGCGGAGCAACGGTCCGCGTTTCGCTACGTGTGCGAGGACGTGACGATCACGGACGCACCGCAGGAGCTCGCCGTCGAAGGCTCGTCGCGTCCGCGGTTGCGGCGCACGCTTTCTCTCGCGAGCGCGAGCGAAAAGACGCTCACGTTCCGCGCCGCGCTCGCTGCGAACGTCGTGGATCTCGGCGAGGGCGTGGTCGCCGTTGGGCCGTCGCTGCGCGTGCATCTGCCACCGGACTCGTACCGCGTCCGCGCTGCTGGCGCGGAGTTCGAGCTGCTCGTTGAGATCCCGATCCAGAGCGGCAAGGCCCAGCTCGTGATCGACTACGCCTGGTTGGAGGAGTCCAAGTGAAGCAGCTGTTGTGTTCGCTTTCGATCGCGTTCGCGACCGCGGCCCACACTCGCGCGCAGGAGCTCGGCAACAGCTGGGGGACCGCCGGCGCCGAAGCGGGTTACTACCGCATCGTGGACTTGCCCGTGCCCGAAGAGCTCGCGCTCGAGACCGGCAGCATGTGCCTCCTGCCCGACGACCGGCTGGCGCTCGGGACGCGCCGCGGCGAGATCCTGATCGTCACCGGCGCCTTCGAACCGCTGCCGAATATCCGGGTGCAGCGCTTCGCGAGCGGGCTCGACGAAGTCTTCGGCCTGGGCTTCCGCGACGGCGCCTTCTACGCGACGCAACAGACCGAGGTCTCGCGCATCAGCGACCGCGACGGGGATGGTCGCGCCGATCGCTTCGAGACGCTCAGCGATGTCTGGGGCTTCGAGCACTACCACGAGTTCAGCTGGGGATCGCCCGTCGCCGCTGACGGCAGCGTGTGGGTCGCGCTGGGTCTTTCGGAGTCGTACTACTACCGCGCGAACTTTCGCGGCTGGGCGTTTCAGATCACGCCCGACGGCAAGTCGATTCCGATCGCGAGCGGGATCCGCAGCGCCGGCAGCGTCGCGCCGAACGAACACGGCGTGATGTTCTACGCCGAGAGCCAAGGACCGTGGAACGGCTCGTGCTCGCTCAAGCACCTGAAGCCCGGCGGCTTCATGGGCCATCCGATCAGCTTCGCCGCCTACGACTTGCCGCTCGCGGCGAGCATGGGGAAGAAGCCGATCGAGCCGCGCAACGAGTCGCGCATGCGCAGCGAGTGCGAGCGCGTCCCCGAGCTCGTTCCGCCCGCCGTCGTGTTCCCGTACCGCAAGATGGGCCAGTCGATCACCGCGTTCCGGCCCGACCGCAGCGACGGTCGCTTCGGGCCGTTCACGGGCCAGCTCTTCGTCGCCGACTTCAGCCTGAGCATCGTCATGCGCACGACGACCGAACTCGTCGACGGAGTCTGGCAAGGCGCCTGCTATCCGTTCCGCGAGGGTTTCGGCACGGGAATCCTCGCGCTCGAGCTGTCGCCCAAGGGCTATCTCGTCACCGGAGGCACCAATCGCGGCTGGCCGGTGCGCGGCAATCGCCACTACCTGCTTCAGCGTTTGGAGTGGACCGGCAATCTGCCGTTCGAGATCGAGCGCGTGCGCATCCAGCCCGACGGCTTCCTGCTCGACTTCACCAAGCCTGTGGATCCCGCGAGCGCGGCGCTGCCCGCGAACTATCGGATCGAGACGTTCACGCACATCTACCAGGAGTACTACGGCAGTCCCGAGGTCGACCAAACGACGCCGCGCATCGTCGCCGCCGTGCCAGCCAGCGACGGGCGCAGCGTGCGCCTGGTCGTCGAAGGCGTCGTCGCTGGGCACGTGCACGCGTTCGACCTCACCGGACTCAAGTCGAAAGACGGCGAGGAACTCCTGCACACGAAGGCCTACTACACCGTCAACCGCATCCCGAAATGAACACGACGAAGTTCGCGCTGTTCGCCTGCCTGCTCACCGCGTGCGCCGGCCCGCGTCCTCACCCCGTGCCCGAGAGCCCGTTGTGGCTGACGTACGCCGGCGGCGAGGGCCCGGGGCGCGGGCGCCACATCGTGCTGATCGCCGCCGAGCAGGAGTACAGAAGCGAGCAGTCGATGCCGATGCTGGCGCGCGTCCTCGCACAGAGGCACGGCTTCGACTGCACGGTGCTGTTCGCGCTCGATGCCGAGGGTCGGGTCAACCCGACGCTGCCGACACGCGCGGAGGACAGGAGCGTCGTGCACGACATCCCGGGCCTCGAGCACTTGCGTACAGCCGACCTCGCGATCTTCTTCAACCGCTTCATCACGCTGCCGCAAGAGCAGATGAGCTACGTGATCGAGTACCTCGATTCCGGCAAGCCGATCCTCGGGATTCGCACGGCGAACCACGGATTCCTCGGGCCCTTTCCCTACGAAATCGGCGGCAAGCAGGTGCGCTTCGGCGAGGACATCCTCGGCGGCACGTTCCTGAACCATCACGGCAACTGGCACGCGGACTCGACGCGCGGGATCTTCGTCGACGAGCAACGCTCGCACCCGATCCTGATCGGCGTCGACGACATCTGGGGGCCGTCCGATGTCTACCGCACGTATCCCGAAGGCGCGAGCTTGCCCGCGGGCTGCACTGCGCTCGTCTACGGGCAACCGCTGCTCGGCCGCAAGTACGACGACGCGCCGAATCCCGAGAAGGAACCGCTGCCTGTCGCCTGGACGAAACTGTGGCGCACGTCGGAGGGCAAGAACGCGCGCGTCTTCCACGTGACGATGGGCAGCGGCGCCGACTTCCAGAGCGCCGGACTGCGCCGCCTGACGATCAACGCGGCCTACTGGTGCATGGGGCTCGAGGCCTCGATCTCGCCGCTGCGCAGTGTCGAGTGCGTCGGTCCCTACGAGCCGCTCGACACGGGCTTCAACTACGCCGAACTCGGTGTTGTGCCGAAGCCGCCGTCAGCCTATCGCTAGCTGCGGACTACTCCGGCAGCCGGTGTGTCGGCGCCTGCGCGTTCACGCACCGCGAAACACGCTGCGTGGCTCAGGCGCCTCGCCGCGCAGGACGCGCACGACGTTCGTCGCCGTCGACACGCACAGCGCACGGTAGGTCGCGGCGGTCAGCGAGGCCACGTGCGGCGTGAGCAGCACGTTCTCCAGGCCCAGCAACGAATCGTCAGCCGCCGGCGGCTCGACATCGAGAACGTCGGCTGCGAAACCTCCGAGTGCGCCGCTCGCAAGTGCGGAGCGCAGCGCCGCCATGTCGATCAACGCGCCGCGCGCGGTGTTGACGAGCAGCGCGCCCGGCTTCATGCAGGCGAGCTCGCGCGCTCCGAGCAGATTGCGCGTCGCAGGTGTCAGCGGCAGGTGCAGCGTCACCACGTCGGAGGACGCCAGCAAGTCGCGCAGAGGCAAAGTGCGCTGCGTGGACGGCAGACCGCGGTGTTCGGCCACGAGCACCTGCATGCCGAAGGCCTCGGCGAGGACGGCCACACGCTTGCCGATGCTGCCGAAGCCCACGATGCCGAGCACGAGCCCGCCGAGTTCGTCGCCGCGATAGCGCGCGCGCTCCTCCCAACGCCCCGCCGCAACGGCGCGCACGCTGCGCGTGATTCCGCGCGCGAGGTCGAGGATGAGCGCGAGCGTGTGCTCGGCGACCGTGTTCGTGTTCGCGCCCGGCGCGTGGATCACGGGAACTCCGCGCCGCGCGGCCGCAGCCGTGTCGAGGTTGTCGAGGCCCGCGCCGGCGCGGGCGATCACTTGCAGCGCGGGACAGCGCGCGAGCAGCTCCGCGGGAATGCGTCCGCGACCGCGCGTCAGGATCGCGCGCACGCGCGAGAGCTCGGCCGGCGGCTGGTTCGGATCCGCAGCGCGCAAGAGCTCGCCCGCCTGCCCGAGCAGCGCCTCGGCGTCCGGATGCAGGCTCTCGAGCAGCAGGATCATCGCGCGGGCTCGTGCCCGCCGACGCTCGCGCCGGGCGCCATGCGGTAGACGCCGGGCTGGGGTTCGACGAGCTCGTCGCGGAACAGCTCCGGGTCGATCCGCGCGCCGGCGACGCTCGCGATCTCGATCAAGTTGCCGTGCGGATCGCGCACGAACATCTGCATCTTCCCGCTCGGCAGCTTGCGCACGCGGCCCCAAGGCGCGACGTCGATCGCGCCCACGGCTTTCGCGCGCGCGAAGACGCCCATGAAGTCGGGCACTTCCATGCAGAAGTGCGCACGGAACGGGCGCAGATCCGTGATCACGTTCATGTGGATCTGTTGGCGCGCGTTGATGCGGAAGAACTGCGACTCGAAGCCCTGGTCGGGCGTCGGGTCGAGCGGCAAGCCGAGCACGTCGCGGTAGAACACGGTCGCCACGGCGAGGTCATCGACGTTGACGTTGATGTGCTGGATGTGAGGTTCGTTGCTCATGTCCGCGTGTAGCGCTTCACGAAGTCGGGATCGGGCTCGACGCCCCAACCCGGGCCCTGCGGCGCCCGCAGAGCGCCGTCGTGCAGTGTGAGGTCGATCGCCGCCATCTCGCGCAGCAGCGGCGCTCCGCCCAGCGGCACTTCGACGAAGACGCCGGCCGGGCTCGCGAGCGCGAGCGTGCGCGCCGCCTGAAACGAGATCGCCGAGCCCCAGCAGTGGGGCGCCAGCTCGAGTCGATGGGCCCAGGTCAGCGCGGCGATGCGCTGACCTTCGCTGAAGCCCCCGGCGATCGCGAGATCGGGCTGAAGCACGTCGATGGCGCGCCGTTCGATGAGCTCCGCGAAATCGAAGCACGAACTTTCGCTCTCGCCAGCCGCGATCGGCACGGCGGCGTTCTGGCGCAACTCCGCGAGGCCGGCGCGGTCGTCGGAGGCGATCGGCTCTTCGACGAAGCGCAGGTTGTGCTCCGCGACGGCGGCGCAGAAGTGTTTCGCCTCAGCGACGCCGAGCGTCCCGTGCGCATCGACCATCAACGCGACCGAAGGCCCGAGCGCCGCACGCGCTGCGGCGACGCGCGCGACGCTAGCGCGCAAGCCGCTGTCCATCGCGCCGATGCGCATCTTCACCGCGCGGAAACCTTGTTCGACGTAGCGGCCGAGTTCGGCGCCGATCTGCTTCTCGTCCGCCCAGCCGCCGCTCGCGTAGGCCGGGACGGATGTGCGGCACGCTCCGCCGACGAGCTCCAGCACGGAACACTTGCGCGCCTTGCCCGCGAGATCCCAGAGCGCGAGATCGACGCCCGCGATCGCCGCCTGGTGCACGCCGCGGCGGCCGAGGATCGGCATGGCGCGTCCGGCGCGTAACGCGAGCTCGGCGCGCGAGCCGTTGAGCATGCGCGCACCGAGCGCGCCGATCTGCGCCGCGTCCTGACCGAGGAGCAGCGGGGCGAGTTCGTTCATCACGATCGCGCACAACGCCGCGCCGTTGCCGCTGCTGCCGACGGCGGGTTTCGCCTCGCCGTAACCGACGAGCCCATCCGCCGTGCGCACAGTGACGAGCACGCCGTCGAAGGTGCGCAACTGGCCGAAATCCGAGCGATGCTGCTTCTCCGCGGGCAGCGGAACGTGCAGCCAGGCCGCTTCGATGCTGTCGATCTTCACGCGCTCAGCGGATCAGCGGCAGCAGCGTGCGCGAGGCCGTTTCGTAGAGCATCGTGTAGTACTCCTCCGACAGCAGGCTCGAGCCGTGGTCCTGGATGAACTTGAGCTGCTCGGGCGAGATGTCGACCGGGTTCTTCTCGACCTGGTTCTTCCAGGGCGAAACGGGCGTGCGGTCGATCGGCGCGACGGCTTCCATCGTCAGCGCGCCCTTGTAGCCGGCCTCGCGAAGCGTCTTGACGAACTTCGTCCAGTCGATCGCGCCCATGCCCGGCGCGAGGCGGTTGTTCTCCGCCACGTGCACGTCGGTCAGACGCGAGGCGGACACGCGGATCGCCGCGTACATGTCCTTCTCCTCGATGCACATGTGGAAGGCGTCGAGGCACACGCCGCAGTTGGGTCCGACGGCTTGCGCAAGCGCCATGGCCTGATCGGCGCGATTCAAGAAGTAGGTCTCGAAGCGGTTGAGTGGCTCAAGCGCGATGCGGATGCCGTGCTTCTCGGTCAGCGCGTAGACCTCCTGCAGCCCCGCAATGACCCACTTCCACTCCTCTTCCGGAGTCCCGTCGGGCACGACCTTGCCGACCGTCGCCGGCACGATCGTCATCTCCGTGCCTTCGAGCTCCTTGATCATGTTGGCGACCGACTTCATGTAGTCGACGCTCGCGGCGCGCTGCTTGGGATCCTTCGCCGCGAGGTTGCGCTCACCCAGCGTCAGCGTCACGGCGCCCCAGCAGCGGATGCCGTACTGCTTCAAGAGCGGCTTGCAGACCTTGGGCGGGTACTGCGTCGGCTCGCCGCTGATTTCGATGCTCTCGAAGCCAAGGCGCTTGATGCGCTTGAGCGTGATCTCGAGCGGTTCGGCGCGCATCCAGTTGTGAGTGGAGAGGTGCATGAGCGGGGGTCACCTGGGCTAGGGGTTGGCGGAGCGCAGACGATATCCGATCACGGACGGGCTGCTCGCGAAGCCGACGCGTCGAGGCAGATCCACACGGCGCGTGATCTGTGAAAGTGAAAGCGCACTTTTTCGCGGCTATCCCGCGATCTGTCTCCAAGGGACGTCGCCCTTTGCGCATTCAGGGGAGGTGTACGTGCGCGCAGCTTCGGTTGGCTTGAGGCAGACGTCGTGAAGCCGTGCCTGAGATTCGCCGCTTCGACCACGACCACTTCGACGGACTCCAACTCGCCTCGAATCCACCGGCAAGCACGGGATCGAGGAACGCCTTGGCCGCCGCCGTGACCTCGTCGAGCGTCGTCCAACGGAGTTGGTCCTCGCGCGCCATCGCCGCGTAGGGCGTTCGTCACGCATCGGAAGGCCGCAGCACCGTCTCCGTCTTGCGCTTGGACGAAAACCGACCCCGTTCGGCGCCCGGCGCCTCGCCGCTCGCCCTTCGGGCTCCCGGCGAAGCGTCGGCGGCCCGCTCCTGCTTCTTCCCTGACATGCACACCTCGTGTGGGACTCGAACTGCTTCCAGTGGAGTGTCCAGGGACATCGTGCTGCGGAGGAGATCAAGCTACGGCGACGCGAGCCGGCGCATCGATCTGCGTCGATTTTGTTGCAACTTCCGGCGGCTTGCGCGGGCAAACGTGCGGCTGCGGACGCGGTCCGTCTGCGTCAACTCCGACACTCCTATTGACGCGCTCCAAGCGCAGGTTCGTCGCATGTCACACGTCTCCATCATGCGACCTCTCTTGTCCGTCACGATCGCCGTCGCGCTCTCGGCGCTTGGTACGGCGCAGAACTTCATCGTCGGTGGTCCAGGCCACAGCGTCTTGAAGGGCAGCGGCGATTCGGACCTGATCTCAGATCCTTCGGGCGGCGACAGCGACATTCTCTACGACTTCGACAGGCTCAATCAGGTTGGGGATGGAAGTGCGGACACGCTGAACGCTCGCGATGGGGACAGCAACGATCGGATGGTCGGCGGGCCCGAGGACACGTTCATCGGAGACGTCAACGACTGGGTGGAGATCCGTCAGCACGGGACCTTGCGCTGGCAGGGCACCTACCGTCAGTACCGCCGCATCAAGCGCATGATCTCCTGGCTCATCACCGAGGCCTGCCCGGATCGCTGTGCGCCGACCGTGACGGCTTCTCACTGCACGCCAAGGTGCTCGTGCCCGCCGGCGAGCTCGAGCAGCTCGAGCATCTGTGTCGCTATGTGACTCGGCCGCCCATCGCG
>Ga0169931_10008051_pt1 | contig 15477 bp, 14 predicted proteins | sample Kivu_15m_20L_FD_129675 | JGI IMG/M metagenome (GOLD analysis project Ga0169931, IMG submission 129675) | Freshwater microbial communities from Lake Kivu, Western Province, Rwanda to study Microbial Dark Matter (Phase II) - Kivu_15m_20L... | ecosystem: Environmental > Aquatic > Freshwater > Lake... | reverse complement strand
AATAAGCATATTTAGCTCTGCGTTTAAAACGATTCCTGAAGCCACACAGAGATATGATATCTTAAGCAAGTATAATCTCGTTATGATGATTATAAGGTATACCGCAATGTATTTTATTGCTATTCTGGGCGGTGGAATCATTGGGTTAACATATCTAACTTTAATAAGTGCTCTAATTGACATTTTTGTTTATGGTTTTTTAGCTAAAAGACTTATTCCCGGTCTTAAACGTTTGCCTAACTTTAACAAGAATGGAATACGGGAAGTTTTTGGTTATGGAATATTTTCATTCATCAATGACCTGATTCAACGGGCATCACTTTATGTTGACCAATTAATCTTAGGACTATTTTTTAGCACAGCAAGCGTGGCATATTTAACAGCACCAAAAGATTTAATAACTAAAGCACAGGGTTTAACAGGTGCAGCTGCACAGGCGCTATTTCCACGTTTCAGCTCAATGGACGAAGGCTTAGAAATGCAAAAGCTCTATACAACAAGCTTGTGGCTGTTAACAGTTTTTTCAATAGTGATTTTTATACCACTGGCAATAGTTATACCTTCCTTCCTTTCGGTATGGATTTCACCAGAGTTTGCTGTGAATAGTTCAGCATTCGCTAGACTTTTTAGTTTGGGTGTGGCATTTAATGGTGGTGTTTCTGCTTATTTTGCATTATTAAAAGGAACAGGTAGAGTTAAATGGTTAACCAAAATTATTTCAACACTAACAGTATTATCTGGAATTGTAACTGCTATTTTGGTTTATAAGTTTGGCATTACAGGTTCAGGTATTCGAATGCTTCTATTTTCATGGGTTGGAAGCGTGCTTTGTCTTTATGTTGGTAAGAAGGTATTTAAAGATTTCAATACTTTCAGAATTGCAACTGAAACGACAATTTTACCCGTTATTTTAAGCCTAATATTTTTTACATTATGTAGTAAATTTTATGAAGAATTAAATATTTCTAAATGGTTTGAAATATTTATAATTTATATTATTTTATTTCTAGGAATGGTCATTACCCAGTTCGGAATTAACTGGTTAATTTACAATAAAAAAGGCAGTGGTGTAATAATTATAAAGAGACTTAAAAATCAGATCTTTAAGTATAATACATTTATAAGATGAAAAAATTCTTGAGACGATTAGTAGGAAAAGCAAATTCTATATTAATATTTGAGTTTAATTTCTTTTTTAGGTTTTTATTTCGGCTTTTAGAGTTATTTGGACAAATATTTCCAGAAGATGCAAGGGGCTGCAAAATCAGAGGTCTAATATATCGTCCTTTTATGAAAAAATGTGGTAAAAATTTCCAAGTGGGAATTTATGCAAAATTAGAGCATTTAAATAATATTGAGATTGGAAATAATGTATATATTGGTCATGGTTGCTGGATTAGTGGAATTCGTGGAGGAGTTAAGTTTGAAGATGAAGTTATGCTTGGGCCTTTTGTAAAAATGGTCAGTAGCAATCATACACAGGAAAATTACAGTTTCCGTTTTGGTCCTGGAATAGGGGCCAAAATTTCGATTGGAAAGGGCACTTGGATTGCCTCAAATGCAGTAATAACAGCTGGGGTAAAAATAGGAGACTGTTGCTTAGTTGCTGCAGGAGCAGTTGTAACCAAGGATTTTGATTCATATTCAGTAATTGGAGGAATTCCAGCAAAAATTATCGGACATGTCAGCTAAAAATAAATTATTAAAAGTCATTTATTCAACATTACTTTTTCCTATTTATGTTAGATATTGTAGTCAAACTTTATATCAGTCACTAATTGGATGTTTGCGACTTTTTCTTAAAACAAATGATGTTATTTGGAGTAAAAGAGCTAAAGCTCTTTGCGAGTTATTAATAAAAACGCAAAGGCCTGATGGAGGTTTTGATATTGGATATGATTTTAATTTTGGAAGATTACATAAAAAGGGTGATTCTACCTCTCCCGAATTAGTTGGACTACATGCGCTTGTTGAGTATTACAAGGCTTTTGGAGGTGAGGATGTTAAAATTGCTGCTCATCGAGCTGCTTCTTGGGTAAAAACCAATGCTATAAATTTGGGTGATGAAAAATGGGCCATCCCCTATGGACCCTACAGCATTAAAGAAGTTATGGTTTATAACGGCACATCTTTCGCTGCTGGAGCAATAGGAGTTTATTTATCAGTATTCCAGGATGATGAACTTGAAAAAATCTACCATGGGTTGAATAAATACCTTTATGGAGTCCTTGATGTCAATATTGATAATCCCGGAAAGTTTTGGTATTACTCCGATCGTGGGAGATCAGATTTAACAGAAATACAACGCAACAAAGTTGATTACTACCATCAAATGCAGCAGATTGAAATGCACGCCATGGCTGAATTGTCTTTTTCGAGTCCATTACAAAAGGAGATGATTTTGGATGCTACTAAACATGTTGCTAATTTGCAGGAAAATACGGGAATAATACCATATTACAATACTCCAACTCCAATTCACATGTGGGGCTTTTGCTCATGTGCCTCGGGGTTCATTTATGCTTCTCAATTCGATATAGGAATGAGAGAAGAATATCTGGAGAGAGCAAGGCGTGTAATAAAGTGGATTGTAGACTATTCTTGGACAGGGGATTATTTTTATCCTATAGTTGAGAAAGATGGTACAGTTATCGATCATAATTTTTATGTAAGGAGTGATGCTTGGGTATTCAATACTATGGCTTTAGCAATCAATGAGGGTGTAATTGAGAATGATTATCTTGAAATATGTGAAAAATCATATTTGAAAATAGAAAGTGTCAATTTTTCCGGAATTGAGAACCATGCCTCAAACTTGCGCATAAGACTGGTAAATAGAATGCTTCAGAACGCTGCAACGATAAAAAAAAGAGTATGGCCAAAATAGCCATATTATACGAAATACTAGGCAGGTCCAAAGGCGGTATTGAGGCTTGGATTTATCATGCAAGTGAAGAACTTTTAAGGTTGGGTCATGATGTTACTTTGATAAGCAAACAAGAAGAAATTCCACAAGATGCTGCTCCAAAAGGAATTGAGTTTTTAACTTTACAACCTCATACTAAAAGACCAATTATTGATTTGCTATTTGAAATTCGGAGCAATATAGATCAACTGAGGATGACACTTATCAATTTTGACATTGTTTGGACCCGGTCATTTAAATTAGCTTACGCAGCTAGTAAAATATTAGGTAAGAACAAAGTTGTTTTTATTAATGCGGCTCCTTATTCCCTTTATGGGCAGAAACGATTTGCCAAAAAGATACTTGAAGCAAAAAGTTTTAGACAATTTCTTATGGCTTTAGCATCTGAGGTTCACGTAAAGATGGCTTTTTTTTATGAAAAAAAGACCGTAAACTATTGTAAAAACGTTTATCTCAGTAAAGCAAGAATGAATGAAACTATTAATTTTTTTAGACTGAAATTCCATGAGGAAAATTTTTATATTGTGCCTGCTGGAGTGGATTCAAAGCTTTTCAAGCCCTCTTATAAGGGTTTCGAAAATATCGACTTATTTAAGGTTATTTCGGTTTGTAGACTGGAATATGACAAGAACATTCAGTGTGTTATAAGTGCTGTAGAAACCTTAGTGAAAGATGGGTTGAATGTTAATTATACAATTATAGGCACTGGTTCTTTTGAAGCTCAGTTAAAAAGCCTGGTTTTCGAAAAAAATCTTCAAGAGCACATTATATTCGCAGGAAGACAAGAAATGGTAGAGCAATGGTATATAAAAAATCATGTATTTGTATTACCATCATTGTATGAAGGTTTTGGAAGTGTTTATGTTGAAGCTATGGCATCTGGTTTGCCATGTATCGCAATAAGTAATAAATCTGGCAAATATAGTGTTGCTGCTGACGAAATAATTGATCACGAAATTAACGGTTATCTATTGACTGAAAACGATCCCCAAGAGCTTAGCCACTATCTCAAACTATTAATCAATGACAAGGACTTACTCAAGTCAATGAGCCAGTCCGCAAGCGAGAAGGCAAAGAATGAATACACCTGGAATAATACTATAAATAAAATTCTTAGTATTACATTCCTATAAGAATAAATGTGAAGAGAATCTTGTTCGTTTATCACACTTCAGTCATTGGTGGCGGATCGAATTGTTTAATTAATATTATTAGACGATTAGATCGTGAGGCCTTCTATCCGCAAGTATTACTAAAAGAACCCGGGCCACTATCTGAAGAATTAAAGAAATTAAATGTACAGGTTCATTTCTGCAGTTTCATTCAAGTTATACCGTATAATCAATCACTTCTAAAAATTTCAACCGTAATAGGTTATATAAGGATCCTTTTTACTACTTTTTTCGTTCTTCGAAGAATAATTGGATTGCAGGTAGATGCGGTTTATTTAAACACTTTCATGCTTTATTATTTAGCACTAGTTAAATATTTTAACATTGAACCCTATATCCATTTTAGAGAACATTGGCCGAAAAGAGAAAATCAAGTTCAGTTTAAAATTGGTAGATTTTTCGCAAAAACTTTTGCAAAAAAAATTATTGCCATAAATAAAACAAGTGCTGATATTATTAACTTACCATCAAAGACCGAGATCGTTTATGACTGGACTGAAAACCATGAGTTAGATTATCAGGTGCTGGAGACTATTAAAAAGCAATATGGTATTGATGATAGCCTTAAGATAGTATTGTTTCTTGGTGGATTTCAATTTATTAAAGGCTTTAAAGAAGTAGTTTATGCATTTCAGAAGTACGTTTCAAGCATCAATGCCAGATTGATAATAGTCGGAGCTGACCTAATAAATCTGGAGGAAAGAAGAAATCTTAAGTACTTTTTAAAAATCACTCTCAATAGGATTGGGTTTTACTCCAAGAAAAAGATAATAACTGACTTAGTTGAATCGGATAATCGTATAATATTAGTTCCTACTACAAATCGAGTTAGGGAATTTTATGAAATAGCACATTGCGTTGTGGCTTTTCCAATGATACCACATGCAATATTGCCAATCGTAGAGGCAATCTTTCTTGAAAAGATAGTTGTTGCATCGGAGACACCAGAATCATTAGAATACAGTATTAATGGCAATTTAGCTAAAATCATTCCTTTTAAAGACACAAAAAGTCTTGGTATATTACTAGGTGAGGTTATCGACAAAGAATACATTTCTTACAATATTCAGCAAGAAAACATTGAAGTATTAAAGGACATGTTTGATCCAATAAGAAATAGCTCGAAATTAAATTGCTTACTAAAATAAATTAAAATTGGCCGCAACAATAGTTTTTAATTTACTTGCCGTTTTTTTTGCACGTTCAGAAAGCTTGAATCACTACCGACATGGTCTTAAGCTTTCATTAGTTACAATATTTGTATTTATGGGCCTACGTTATGATTTTGGTAATGACTATATGTCTTACTATAATCTTTTTTACGAAATAAATGAGTATACTTTATGGGAAATAAGTTCTTTTGTTCTAAAGGGTAATGAGTTTGGATGGGTTTACCTGAACAAAGCATTCGCACCTTTTGGTTTTTTTTCAATGATTGTATTTTTGTCCTTAACAAGTTGTTTAGTTCTTTACAAATTCATTAAGGATTATGTACCTAAAGAATACTATTGGTTAGCAGTATTTATTTTTGTATTTCAGCCATATAATATGTTAGTCTCACTTTCTGCGATGCGCCAGTTTGTCGCGATTACAATTTTTTTGTTCTCAATTAAATATATAACTTCAAATAGACCCTTTCAATATTTGGGTTTAATAATTTTTGCTACACTTTTTCATAACACTGCATTTTTCCTTTTAATATTTTTACCTCTTACTTTTCTTAGATGGCGTATTAGAAAAATAACACAGTTATTTGTTGGCGTAATCTTCCTTTTGATGTTATTATTTTCGAGTGAAATACAGAGTAATATTTTTAATCTTATTGAAAATAACTTAGACGAATATGGGAGCTATAAAGAATCTACGAGTAGTACTGATGTTGGATTAGGATTTGTGTTGAACTTGATAATTTTAAGTCCGATAATTTATACTTCAAATGTGCATGAGAATAGTAGTAGCAATCTGTTCAAAATCTTTATTGTTCATATTTTGTTTATACCAATTTCAATTGCTAATCCAATGGTGGGAAGATTATCTTTCTACACATCTCCATTACTAATGGCCGTTTATCCATTATCACTTAAAAGTATTAAAAGTATTACGACACGTACCATTTTCATAATATTGCTGATTTTCTTTTACTCCTATCAATTCAATGGATTTTTCCACTCTCCTACCTGGCAAAAGCACTATGCAGTGTATAAAACAATCTTAGACCTATGGTAATTTTTAAAATCAAAAACTTTAAGCGCTATCAATCGAGAATTATATGGAGGACCAAAAAGTATTGATAATAGCGGACTTTAACCAAAGAACTGCGAACGGAATTACGATACGAAGTTTTTTTAAGACTTGGCCAAGAACTAAAATCGCTGTTTGTGATTGGAGTGGCTCTATTGAGAATAGCTATGTTGAAGAAATTACTGACTATTATATTCTTGGAAAAACTGAAGTATGCTTTATTTGGCCCATATCACTTATTAGTAAAGTAAATGAATCATCAAAGTTTCGAAAAGATAACCTTCTTAGGGCTAAGTCAAAAACAAATTCAGATGTTAACTTAACCTATTCTCGAAGTCGGCGAACATTTATTAATCTTTTACAATACACAGGATTATCTCAGGTAAGGAAGAAAGTGAAGCTTTCAACAGAATTAAGAAATTGGATTTATGATTATAAACCAGATATTGTATATTCGTCATTTAGTACAATATATGAGATGAATCTCCTGCTAAAACTTAAGAAAGAGATACCTGTACCGTTTATAATCCATTTTTTTGATGATGTTCAAAAATCAATTAAATCAATAAATATAATTAACTATTTCTGGAGTTCAAGAATCAAAAAAAAAATTTTAAACCTTATAAACGGAAATGTCCTGTGTCTTACTGTAAGTCCAAAAATGGAGCATGAATTCACAAACAGATACCGAAAATCATTTTATAATTTATTTTATCCAATAGATCCTGAATTGTTTAAGAAGAACGCGTTGAGTTTTTCGTCTAAAGAATTTAATACTTCAAAAAAAAAACTTGAGTTTACATTTGTTTACACGGGTAAAATTGACAGCGATACAATAAGACCAATAAAAGTCTTTATCAAGGCTATTGAGGATATCAACAAATACAAACACTATAATATCAATTTCAAAATCTACTCTCAATACCATCTTAATGCCTGGATTGAAGGCATTGGAGAAAAAGTTGTAAAGTATTTTCATGGGAAGGCTGAATTCAGCAGAATTCCTGAAGTTTTATCACAAGCTGATGCACTATTATTGCCACTGGATGATCGTCCCAAAAGTGTAAGTTATACAAAGCTTTCAATGTCTACTAAGGCACCAGAATATATGATATCCAATCGACCAATATTTTTGCTGGCCCCAAAAATATTAGCCGTATCTGAATATCTATTAAGTAATGAATGTGCATTTCATTCTGATATTAATTCGTCCATAAAAACTAATATCATCAAATTTATAGAAAATTCGAAGATAAGATCGCAGATTGCGGAAAATGCCTATTACATGGCGCTTAAACATCATACAATTGAAAGCGTTGGTTCAAGGCTTCGCACTCTTATCAATAATCACCTTAGTAATTCATACAAATAATATTTATGTGCGGAATTAGCGGTATAATAATTAAAGGAAACTCGAGTGTTAAAATTGAAGAAATTCAAAAGATAACAGATATAATTGCACATAGAGGACCAGACGATACTGGATATTTTTTTCATGACAATGTTGCTTTAGGACACAGAAGATTAAGCATAATTGATACCTCCTCCTTAGGACATCAGCCGATGGAGTATTTAAATAAATATTGGATTACATACAATGGAGAAATCTATAATTACATTGAAATACGAGACGAACTAATTAGTTTAGGTTATACTTTTAGAACGGCTACCGATACTGAAGTCGTTCTGGCGGCCTATGATAAATGGGGTGCGGAATGTTTTCAAAGATTCAACGGTATGTGGGCTATGGCGATTTTTGACAAAAGTAGTAATATAATAGTTTTTAGTCGTGATCGCTTTGGAATCAAGCCGCTTTATTATAAAGATCTGGAAGCATCGTTTACTTTCGGATCAGAAATTAAGCAACTTGTAAATTGTTCAGGTGAGAATAAACTCAATGAAGATGTCTTGTTAGAGTACATGCTTACTCGTATTGATAACCATACCGAGGCAACATATTTTAAAAATATATATTCTCTTCCTCCATCACATTATATGATTTACAGCTTGGCCGACCACAGCTATTTAAAGACTAAATATTACGAATTAAAGACAATTCCTGAAATAGATTGTCTCAATGAAACTCATTTAATAGAAAGATTTAAAGATACATTTAAAAGTGCTGTTAAACTTAGATTAAGATCTGATGTAAAAGTAGGTACTTGTCTAAGTGGCGGTTTAGATAGTTCGGCTATTAGTAATCTTGCTGCTGGAATGTATAATGTTGAATCTGATGAAAGATTTACTGCAATTAATGCAAAGTCAACTGATAAAGTAAATGATGAAAGCCACTTTGCATCAATTGTGGCGAAATCATCAAATATAGAATTGCATACCGTTATGCCTACTTATGAAGACTTCGTTAACTCAATTGACGAGGTGATTTATACGCAGGAAGAACCATTTGGCAGTCCTTCAATGTTTATGGGTTGGCATGTGTTTCAAAAAGCACGCGCTTTAGATTGCAAGGTTATGTTAAATGGCCAGGGAGGTGATGAGATATTGCTTGGATATGAAAGATATTTTCCTTCAACGATATCACTATCGAATCCAATTAATTTTATTAGTAGTATTTATAATCAAACCGCAAATTCCAGACAATCTTTTTTCACTCTATTTGCATTTTATTTCTATTTCAGGATAGCATTTCTGAGAGCCCTCAAAAACAAAAGACGAAGTTTGGTTAAAAAGGAATTCAAGAGGAATAAGTATTTTGAGTTTATCAAAATGAGTGCTAGATCATACAAGAGTCCTTCACAACTTCAGATACTTGAAATTACAACTTTACAACTTCCTCATTTACTTCGTTATGAAGACAGGAATTCTATGAGACATTCGATTGAAACAAGATTACCTTTTCTTGACTACAGACTCGTAGAACTCGCTATCTCTCTTCCTCTGATAATGAAAATTAATAAAGGCTGGACTAAGTACATTCTACGGAAATCAATCGATGGAAATTTGCCCGAAGAGATTGTTTGGAGAAAGAACAAATTTGGATTTGAATCGCCAAAAAATTGGATTTCAGAATATAGCCCTCGTATGCTAACTGAAATCCAAAGCTCCAAATTACTTAAACATTTCTGCGATATGAGAAAACTCGAAAAGGAATATCACAACCTCTCTGATTGGGATAAATGGATGTATTTTAATATTGCGAGATGGGAAAAAGTATTTAATGTAACCTTGTAGGGATATATGATAACTATAGTTGATTATGGAGCAGGCAATATACTGAGTATCAAGAATATGATTCGGCGGCTTGGAGGTACTTGTGTTATAAGTGGCAATCCAGTCGATATTGAAAAAGCTGAGAAACTTATCTTGCCTGGTGTTGGTAATTTTGACTTCGGTATGAATAATCTACTTGAGAGTAATCTTATAGAATCTTTAAACAATGTTGTTTTAAAGCAAAAAAAACCAATTCTTGGTATTTGTCTTGGTGCGCAACTAATGTGTTCATCATCTGAAGAGGGGATAAAAAATGGGTTAAACTGGTTTGATGCTCGAGTTATTAAATTTAAGAAGGCTCGGCTACAAAGCAATCAAAAGATACCTCATATGGGATGGAACTCAGTTTCTCTGCAAAAAAACAGCAGATTGTTCGAGGGCTTTGGTGAGAAACGTTTTTATTTTGTTCATAGTTATCATTTTTTAACATACGAAGCATCAATTAATCTTACTACAACTGAATATGGTTATGATTTTGTGTCTGCTATGGAAAGAGATAACATTTTTGCTGTTCAATTCCATCCTGAAAAGAGTCACAAGTATGGTATGAAATTGATGGAAAGTTTTATCAATTTATGATCCTCCCACGCATCATACCCACCCTTCTGCTTTACGACGAAGGAATTGTAAAAACAAAAAGCTTTAAAAACCCTGTTTATTTGGGTGATCCAATAAATGCAGTACGCATCTTTAATGAAAAGGAGGTAGATGAGTTGGTGATTGCTGATATTGCGGTCACAAAAAATGGAGGAGACCCTAATTTCAATTGGATTGAGGAGATAGTAAGTGAAGCTTTTATGCCCATTGGTTATGCGGGCGGTATTAGTAATCTCGATAACATAAAAAAGCTTTTCAATCTGGGAATTGAAAAGGTAATTCTTAATAGCTTTTCATTCGATTACGATTTAATCACAGAAGCAGCAAAGATATACGGTAATCAAAGTATCGTTGTATGCATTGATGCAAAGAAGACAATATTTGGAAATTATAAAATCCACACACATGCTGGACAACAGAAGCAATCGACAGAATTGCTGATACATGTAAAAAAAATTGTAGAGGCAGGCGCTGGTGAAATAATTATTCAATCAATTGATAAAGAGGGCACAATGAGTGGGTATGATTTAACATTAACCAGAAATGTTGCTGATAGTGTGGATGTTCCCATTGTTGCTTTGGGTGGTGCATCATGCTTGAAGGATATGAAAGTAGTAATTAAGCATGGAGGTGCCTCAGCAGCGGCTGCGGGAAGTATTTTCGTTTTCAAAAGCAAGGAACGGGGGGTTTTGATTAATTATCCTTCAAAAACAGAAATAGCTAATCTTTTTAAGAATGAAAAGTAGCCAGAATTATCAAAAATGCACAAGATGCATTATGGATACAACCGACAGTAACATATACTTTGATACTAATGGGGTATGCAATCACTGTTACCGTTATGACGGGCTTTTGTCATCAAGGATACATGTCGAAACGGATTCGTTAATGAAATTTGAAAAGCTGATCAATGGAATTAAGCGTTCTGGTAGAAATTCAGATTATGACTGTATTATTGGTGTGAGTGGAGGTGTTGACAGCACCTATGTGGCATACCTCACGAAAAAACATGGCCTTCGCCCGCTGGCAATCCACTTCGACAATGGCTGGAATTCTGAATTAGCCGTTTCAAACATAGAAAAGATACTTGATAAACTGGACATCAATTTGTACACTTATGTAATCGATTGGCCGGTTTTCAAGGATTTACAGCTTTCATTCCTAAAAGCGTCAACACCAGATGGTGAAATACCGACAGACCACGCAATCAACGCTTTATTATTTAGGGAAGCTAGTAAAAGGAACATTAAATATATCATCAACGGCATGAATTTCAAAACTGAATCAATGGCTGTTGAGTCATGGGCATATGGCCATTCAGATTGGAAGTATATTAAGTCTGTACACAAACTGTTCGGAACAAAGAAGTTAAATAAATATCCTAAATATAGCTTTTTTGATCTGTTTTATTGGACTTTCATAAAAAAAATAAGGGTTATATCTATTTTAAATTATATAGATTACAATAAGGACGAAACGATGAAGGTTCTTCAAAATGATTTAGGGTGGGTTTACTATGGAGGCAAGCATTATGAGTCAATATACACAAGGTTTTTCCAGGGATACGTATTGCCCACTAAATTTAATATCGACAAAAGAATAGGACATCTCTCAGATTTAATTAGGTCGGGGCAACTGACAAGACAAGAAGCTTTAATGGAGATTAAAAATCCCATCTATGACGAGAAGTTGCTGATTCAAGACAGAGAATTTGTTATCAAGAAGCTCAGTTTATCAAACGAATCGTTTGAAAAATTGATGAATAATCCTCGGAAATCTTTTCTCGATTACCCCAACTCCTACAACACTGTAAATAGGCTCAAGAAACTTGTTAACTATTTAAGAAGTAAAGGCTTATACTCCAAATAGATGAAAGTATTACATATATGTAATGACTACTTTGGAGGCGCATTCTATAGTCAAATATTCGAAGAAATGAAGTGCGCGGGCATTAAGAATGCCATTCTGGTTTTTGTAAGAAAGGATCAAATTAAATTGCATAGAATTGATGAGTCACAAAAAAACTCCACAGACTTAATTGTTATTCCACTGAATTACTATCTTTCAGTACTTGGCAGGCTGTTTCCAACGATCAGAAACGCATATATTTTGCAAGTATTGAAAAAAAGAGCCATAACGATCGATTTTGATCTCATACATGCGCATACAGTTTATTCGAATGGAAGCCTCGCTTATTATATTCACAATCGTATTAGTATTCCGTATGTTGTAAGTATACGTAACACAGACATAAATAGTGTTTTAAAGTACTATGTATATCAAAAAGAATTTGTAAAAAAAATTATTACGGGATCGTCTAAAATATTTTCTCCTGCTCCATCATACAGCTCAAAATTAAATATGAAGCTATTTGCGAATTCTAGTGAAAAGCCCTTATTTTCTTTCGCAGCAATTCCTAATCCTCTAAATGAATTTTGGATTTCAAATATTGGTTCCCCAAAGAGTTTAACTAATAAATCGTACTTAAGAGTTCTTTTCGTTGGTGAGATTGCTGAAAATAAAAACATTCCATTTTTTATTAAAACATTCAGTAATTGGTCATATAGGAACATAAAATTCTCAATACGAATTATTGGCAAGGTAAAGCAATCCAGAAAAGGTCTTAAGTACTATGAAACATTTCGTAAAATGCTACATGATTACCCTGAAATTGAGTTAATTCTGGATGTTTCTGATAAGACGATAATTAAAGAGTATTACCGCAATGCAGACTTATTTTTTATGGTTTCAAAGCATGAGACCTTTGGACTAGTTTATATCGAAGCTATGTCGCAGGGCACTCCTGTTTTGTACACAAAAGGTGAAGGCATTGATGGCTACTTTGCTGAAAGTGAAGTCGGCTACCCCGTTGAATACAACAATATTAACTGTGCAAGGGAAAAGGTCACATTAATACTTAATAATTACACTTCGATTTCAGAGAATTGTATTCGCTGGGCTAAGGAGTTTTCAAAAGAGCAGATAGTAAAACAATATATAAATAACTATAGAGAATGTATAAAACGAACGATTCAGTAAATAAGGTTGCTTTTTTGGTTGTAAGCTGTGATAGCTATTCAGATGTTTGGGACATTTTCTTCAATAATCTGACAAAGTTTTGGCCTGATTGCCCTTATGATGTATATCTGCAATCGAACTTTAAGGACTTCCATTCAGATAAAGGAGTAAAAACACTAAAGGTTGGAAAAGACAAATCATGGTCCGATGGCCTGATTAAGGCGTTATCTCAGTTACAAAACTATGAATATGTGTTACTTGCTCTGGAAGATTTAATTATCAACGATTTTGTAAATACTGAGACCGTTAAAGCTGCGGCAGAAAATATAATAGTAATAAATGGCAACTATCTAACCTTGGTAAATGAACCTATGCCTGACAAAGGTTTTAACTGCCTATTTGGTGAAATCTCTCAGGGTGCCATGTATAGGTCAACAGCAACTTTTGCTCTTTGGAATAGAAACACATTGATAAAATTGCTAGACCCAAAAGAGAATGCATGGGAGTTTGAAAAAATTGGCTCACAACGATCTAATTCATATCCCGGATTTTATGCTGTATACACTGATTATTTTCCGTACCTTAATGCCGTAATAAAAGGAAAGTGGACTTACGAGGCGATGAAGTATTTCGATAAAAACAATATCGCTTTTAACGTAACACGCGAAAAGATGACAATGTTCGAATGGATTAAATTCAGGATTTATAGGGCTCTAAGACGAACAATTCTTACTCTTACTCCTTTTAAACTAAGAAGAAAATTATTGCTTAACAAATAATGTTTATCATGATAAGAAAACTTAAATTTGCAATTATCGGATGCGGTCGAATAGCGCAAAGGCATGCTGAGCATATTTCGAATAATGGAATATTAAAAGCAGTATGCGATATCGATTTTGCAAAGGCTTTAGAGTTAGGTGAGAAATATCACGCATCTTCATACAAAAGTATTGATGAACTTCTTGCCAATGAAAAAGATTTGGACGTAATTTCTATATGTAGTCCCAATGGATTGCATGCCGAGCATTCAATAAAAAGCCTAGACGCCGGATTTCATGTTTTGTGTGAAAAGCCCATGGCGATAAATGTGCATGACTGTGGAGAAATGATTAAAGCCGCAGAACGAAACAATAAAAGACTTTTTGCAATAAAGCAAAACCGTTTTAACCCGCCTGTTGCAGCTGTAAAAGCAGCAATAGATGAAGGGAAGTTCGGCAAGATTTACAGTATCCAATTAAGCTGTTTTTGGAATAGAAATGAGGATTATTACAAGAATTCCTGGAAGGGCACAAAAGATCTTGATGGAGGCACCTTGTATACACAATTTAGTCACTTTATTGATCTTTTGTATTGGATTGTAGGCGATGTCAAACGCGCACACGCAATTATCGGTAATTTTGCCCATCATAATATCATTGAATTTGAAGATACAGGAGTCGTTGCATTGGAATTCTTCAATGGTACAATCGGAACCATAAATTATACAGTGAATAGCTTTGGGAAAAACATGGAAGGGTCGCTAACTATTTTTGGAGAGAAAGGAACAGTAAAGATAGGAGGACAATATTTGAATGAATTGGAATACCAAAATATTCAGGATTTTGAATTTAAGGAACTGCCGGTTGGCAACACTGCCAATAATTATGGGCAATATCAGGGTTCAATGTCTAATCACGATAAGATTTATGAAAATGTTGTTGATGTCCTAATTAATAGAGGTGCAATATCTACCAATTCATTCGAAGGCTTAAAGACTGTGGAGATAATTGATAAAATATATCAATCAGCTAAGTTGAATCAAGCATGAAGCCTATTATTCATCAGTCTGGCATAAAAGATGTAAAATTTGGACTGGAAGTAAAAATTGTTGAGCCTGTAAATATTTATGGGTGCTCGATCAATGACAATTGCTTTGTGGGGCCATTCGTTGAAATCCAAAAAGATGTAACTGTTGGACAACGTACCAAAATCCAATCTCATACTTTCATCTGTGAATTAGTGAATATTGGGGATGATTGTTTTATAGGGCACGGAGTTATGTTCATAAACGACCTTTTTCAAAAAGGAGGACCGGCACAAGGTGATAAAAGTTTGTGGAAGTCTACAAATATTGGAAATCATGTAAGTATTGGTAGCAACGCAACAATCCTTCCTGTGAATATTTGTGATCATGTAGTTGTAGGTGCAGGCGCAGTTGTAACAAAAAGCATAACCAAGCCTGGAATCTATGTAGGCAACCCTGCCCGGTTAATTAAAGAATTCTGATATGATAAAAGTACCATTTGTAGATTT
>Ga0169931_10008050_pt1 | contig 15479 bp, 11 predicted proteins | sample Kivu_15m_20L_FD_129675 | JGI IMG/M metagenome (GOLD analysis project Ga0169931, IMG submission 129675) | Freshwater microbial communities from Lake Kivu, Western Province, Rwanda to study Microbial Dark Matter (Phase II) - Kivu_15m_20L... | ecosystem: Environmental > Aquatic > Freshwater > Lake... | reverse complement strand
TGAGGGACGAGCCGAGGGCTTCCTTGAGGGACGAGCCGAGGGCTTCCTTGAGGGACGAGCCGAGGGCTTCCTTGAGGGACGAGTCGATGGTTTCATCGAGGGCTTTCTTGAAGGACGAGCCGAGGGCTTCCTTGAGGGTTTTCTTGAAGGACGAGCCGACGGCCTCCTCGTGGGTTTTCTTGAGGGACGAGCCGAGGGTTTTCTTGAAGGACGAGCCGACGGCCTCCTCGTCGGCCTACGAGTTGGAGATGCGGCCATGGATAGCCATAGAGGGATAAACAGCAAACGGAAAACTGTGATTAAGTTCATTTCAATGACAAAATAAAAGGAAATGCCGATCGGGAGAGGAGAAGCAAACAAAGAGCATACCCGGTTAAAAATATTTGCCAAGATTGGGTGCGTAAGCCGGTCATTCGTACGTACCGTGAGTATAGCATGCACATACGGGATCAGTACTAAAACTTTGCGAAAAATGCCACGTACAGTAAGGAAAGAGAGTGACTGAATGAGAAACTCTTCTCCTAGTACGTCTTTGCTGAACGTTGAACAGTAAAACTGTGCGAACGGTTTTTAACAGTAGGATACAAAACAGGGCTATCTACTATCTCTAGCTAGTGACCATCAGAGTGACCAGTCAGTGTATCACAGACCCCGCAGAGAACGCAGACACATTTAGTTGATATGTTCATGCCCATCAATACTCACTGATCCATGGCTACGTGAACGATGTTGTTATAAAATATAAAATGTCATGCCTTATTGGAAGGTATCGTGGCCTTATCCTCTCTTGAAGTCATGAAATTTTTCATCATAATCTATCATTTCCAGGGAATGTTCCGTGAACGTACTTGAGCTATTGAGATTAAACAGGCCGTTACCATCCTTACAGTTATGCATGCTTGGTTACGTCATTTCATCAAAGATTCAATTATTTGTGTTTAAGATATTGATGAGTGATTCATATGATAGAATGGAATCTTATGAGTTGTGATTAATCAAACTTCATCTTTTCATTTATTTCTAAGCATTACAAAATGAAATACCTTCATCAAATGATCTGAAGATCGAACCTTTTCAACAGCAACGTGTGAGATGCTATTATGTTGTAAATTTTGATATCGGTAAAAAGTAAATGAACATATTAACGAAGGCCTTTATTCATTTTTTACAAAGTCCATTTATTTCATGTAATACTTAAGGAAAGGTAATGGATTGTACAATATAAATGACGATTAGCATCCAATTAATGAGGCTCCGTTTCTTGATCTATGTAGTCTGCTATGATATGTCATGACTTAAGGGAGTTATCTTTGTGAGACTTGATCCGATAAGACTTTTATATTTTCGGCTCGTCATGTTCTACATTTTATTACTAGAGCCTATTGGGAGATAAAGAGTGCATATTCCTTTTCGACCCGTAAAAATGATAATCCAAGATATGAATTAGATACTCTATACGCTCAAAAGGAACATGTCCGAAATAAAACGACTCTGTCTTCCAACATGATTGTATCCCTGCATCGTTCGATATTTTGATAAGTAACCACAAGGGAAGGAGCCTAGAAGCAATTATAATACAGTAATTCGTAATTAGGCATTTGACACGAGCAGTTCTTGCAAAATATTCTTCTTTCGTAAATAAAGAATATACATGGTTTCTATTCAAAATCTATCTAACCCTCTTTTTGTTCCATAAATCGTTTCACGGTCTCCTGCAATCTCGTCTTCATTCCAAAGTAATCGAATTTTAAATTACCCCCTTTGCTTTTATTCCTTCCATCTAGGGGATAAAATTCTTCATGATCACATTTTCCACCCAAAAACGTGGGAATATCCGCTTCTCCATTCCAGAGGATGGAAGACAATTTATCCTTGGACTCTTCTTGACCAATCAAGACAATTTTTTGTGCAAGTCGACCTGGCATAAGGGGGAGCAAAATTTGCATAATAAATTGAATGATACTTCCCACGGGTACACTAACAAGCAAGTGAAGTCGATCGGGATAACCCTTGACCAAGGCTGTCAAAAGTGAAATCATAAACTGTGGATTGGGTGGGGGTGGACTATTGGAATCACTCAAGACAACAAAGTCTGTCATTCCTGGTGGCATAGCCTTGATTCCAGCATCTGCTAGAAGAATTAAAGAATTCACTTGTGCTTGTACATCTGGAAACCATGGCTAAGAAATAAATAAAGAACATGATGTAAAATAAAAATCAAAAAATAAGGTTTTGTTTTTGGGGTGAAGAATTCAAATATCTCAAGTACTGTACATATATATGATAGATTGCACACACACAAGGAACAACACTCACCATTCGGTTACAACGAATCCAGAGAATCGGACGTCCTTCCTTATCTACACCATGCCAATACATGGCAGCATAATTCAAACTCGAAGCCATAGCCTTGGCTTTAGTATATCGATCTGGATCTTCCAAGGCATCTGGAGCTGAGTCAGGACCATTGGCTAATTCAATTAAACTTTCCATATCTGGTGCACCAATTTCTTGACGCCATTCCATGACTGCAGACAATTTTTCCATGGTATAATCCAAAGGTCGACGAATGGTTGGATCTTTCGAGTATGGTTTGGATGCTACCGATAAGACGTATGCATCACTCAAATAATTGAAATCATCAGGAAAGCTACATGCTAATTCACCCCGTATGATACTGAGTTCTTCAGGACTCACTTCAAAAGTTCGATCATCAGGACTACCATCTTCCAATGCATCTGCAAATTCATCTGTATCAAGATTAGCTGGATCACTCATTTTTTGTGGTTATTTGGATTCGTTTAATGTTTTGGATACAATTTATAATGACAAGGAGATGAGTTGCGAGGGTGTTTAAGTAAATTCTTTCCTCCTTGAGATTCGGGTATAATGGAGGGGAAGTGTTAATGAACTGCTATGTTTTTTGAATTCTTGCTTGATCACGACTCCCACTGTCCAACCAACTAGTAGGGCACAACAATGTACAAACCTAAACAAGAGAATAAAAATGATGGGATACGATTGATCCACTTTTTTGTTTTCGGTCGTTACCTTTATCGCCCATGTGCGATTGTACGGAGGAACATACGTAATCACCACAGGCTCACGTGTATTTTATGCACCGCAAGTATGTATGTAACACCTCGTACTAACAAGCTACTGTCCTTGAACGTACGTACTACTTGTACTTTATGTTTATCATTTTTTGTCGCCGTACATAGGTCCAACGTACTGCACAAAAAGGACGATGCGATTGATGCGATTGAGAATGATCTCCTCGTCATTCGGCTATTACGGTACATCATTACATCACGTATGTCGTAGGATACCGTTGCTACTTCGTACTTACTGTACACGAAACCCGCTAAAAAGCAGCTGCCGAAAAATTTGCTTTTATTCTTCTTTTTATTTCTTACAGTACTACTACATAGAGTATTATAGTTCATCGGACCAGTTCATTCAATCTATCCCCTACTCGTCATTTCTCAACCATCAACAAAAGCGTATTGCGAATTTCCTAGCATTTTAGGTTTCTATTCATCAAATCCCAAAGTCATCCCTTTCAAATATATACTCATTCCTTCTCTCCTCAAAAAAATCATGATTGTTTTTACACAGACACTTGTTTTTCTTTCCCTTTTTTTCCAAGGGATTCAAGCTTTTTCTACACAAGGCCAGCAGGCTTTAACTTTTCTCTCTAGACAGTCATCCTCTTACTCCTCTTCCACGTCTTTGTACATTTCTTCTTGGGGTAAACGAGGACCACCATCTCGTTGGAAGGAACAAGAAAGGGAAGCAGATCCTGAAAAACAAATTCAATCCTATTTGAAGGCACCGACAGATGCAGAAACGAGGCCCAATTTAGATGGAACATGTCTTGTATCTGGATGGGTAAAGTCATTAGATCGGACAGATCAAACGGTTTTCGATTTTCTCAATAGTGAGGAATCACAATTTTCTTTTACGAAAATTATTGCCTTTGTCGATGATGCGAAATTTGCAAAGAAACGACTTATCAGTCGTAGTGCAAGATATACAGGTTTGTTAGACAAACTAGATTTTGTAGAAGCAAGTACTGTCGGAGCGTTGCCGACCGTGGAACAATTACAAGGTGTTAAACACTGGGTAGCCAATGTCGGTAAAGATGTTACTCTCATTCCTCAAATTGCATCCTTAGCATCGACTGTGACTAGTCTTGAGAATATAAGTATTCTGGTGACAGATGGACAAACCGTGCCATCGGAAATCGCACTTTCTACAGTACAAAGTTTAGATAACGCTAGTAAAGCCTTTACTATTGTTGTGGTTGGGACTTTAAAGGACACACCGGAAGGTAGTGCGCCCTATCAAATTTGTGACTTTGGTACAGAAGCAGGTATTTTACCATCCAATGCTACCTATAGTCGAGATGAAAGTTTACGACTCGTTACAGAATGTTTAGGGCTTAAGTCTTCCGTGAATAAAGCCATGGTATTTTCAGAAGTTACCAATGTCAATCAGACGGAAGCAAAATTAGTCAGAGGTTTACGTGAAGGTGGATACAATCGAGCCCAAGAAATTGATCATATGATTGCGAAAGGAGCTGCGGTAAGACTTTTTTGATAGAATATATATCATGGCTTTTATATTTGATAAAGGTTTTGATTTCATAAATATTACTTCATTCAAAACTACTCTTGACTTTATTGTTGTTCTTATTCTATATTAGGCATATCAAAAAGCAATTGAAGAGTACAAAGTTCGTGTTCCTGCAAGAACTGCAGAAGATGATTGGCTTGTCCAGAAACAAAAGGAGTTGGATGAATCTACTGAAGAACGAAGAGAACGCACCAAACGAGAATTTGAGGAGAAAAAACAAAAGGAAATTGAAGAAATTGCTAGAGAATGGGCCAAGCGTGAATACTTTCGTAAATCCATGGCTGGTGATATGCCCTTTAGTGAAGAGGAGTATGTCAAGAGTGTTTGGGAACGAGCCTTGTTTGAGGGTGACTTAAAATATCGTATGTTGCGTGGACAAGAGACCGATGAGAGGAAGGAACTTGCTGACTTCAAGAAAAAACAAGAGAAGAAAAAGGCTGCCATGCTGGAACGTGCTCGTTCTAATCTACAAGAGGCATTAAAATCCGACAGTACTGGGGAAAGCAAGGCTCTTGCGGGTAGTAAAAGTGATAAGGGATCGGATGAGGATGATGATGACGACGACGATGATGATGAATAAGCTGGCTAGTTGGCTATTTGTAATCTCGAGTCCAATGGTCGCCGCTAAATAGAATTATACATAACCATACAAGTACTCTATAAAGAAGCCTAATAATTAACTAATGTTTGACTCCACGTCAAAGATGATGTAAATTTTGCTGACATACAAATCTCATCCAAAGATTCCAAAATGCCCATGATGTAAAATGCCAGTAAATTGGAAGGATAAATGCAACGCCCCATCTTATAACTCGGGTGGGTCCTATTCGATATATATGAATGCCTAAATATTTCACACTCATGGCAACATCTGCCATCTTTGGATTTACCAACAGTTGAAGCAAAAGCCCGGGGAAGATCCAGCGCGTAAAGAACGATTTAGGTTTGAGAACGCCAGTTGCTTCGTCGATTTCTCCTATAAAGAAAGTTATAAAAACATCGCAAAAACAAATTGCGCTTATTAGAATGTCCGCTTGATGAATGATTAAGCTCATGAATCTTATATATACTCTATGTAGAACGGGCCATGGCTCGTGACAAAACCATGGTTTTTCTGGCAATGTTTCCTTTGGGAAATTTTTAAACGGTGATGCCATCTGCTTCTTCTTCTTCTTCTTGTCATCGCTTTGACCGTTGTTAAGCTGACACAGCGGTGACGAATATAAATCATTTGGGATGAATATGGTTGCGATAGCATTCTCGATCGTAATGGGCTCATGCGTTGGAGAAAAGAATCTACGTTCAATATAGGGTTTTAAGCTCAAGAAGGATATTTCAATCGAAACAGATATGACAAACAGAATTTTCCATGCCACACTAAACTTGGTATTGGGTCTTAAGAGCATTCGTCTAGATATTTTTGCGTCACATGTACGATTCAAATCATACTTTAGTTCCTTCAGTTGAATTAAATGCTCGACCGGAATGTTTTTGGATCTATGGGTTTTAATGAGTTCTAATTGTTCCATGTTGGTGTCCAATCGTTTTCGAGTCCTTCTTAGTTTATGGCGCATCGCTTTTTGTATACGTTTTGCTGCTGCCATTTGCATTGATTCAGATTGACGCTTTTCATGTAGAAGTTTGGAGTGATACGATCGATACATACGCTGAATCACTATAGCTGCATGGTCTTGCTTCCCTTGCACTGTCAAGACCTTCCAGTATTGATTCACAATCTTTTGTGTAATCCTTGCTTCGCGAAACTGTTTCCATTTCTTCATTAAATCCACGGCGCTATCTAGGAGCATGTTGGCAGTACCTATAAGTGGTGCAAGATATTTTGCCCATCGAATGAGTCGCAGAAGGAAGTATATCCTCTTCTTCAAAGAAGGTGGATCTCGAACGGCAAGATTTACCGTATTTATAGTGAGCTTTCGATAAAGTGTGAACAGATATGCTGATTTAGCTTCTGCTAACGTTCGTAAAAATCCGGAGATGACATCAAGATATAACACATACAATATAGAATAATGATAGGAGATGGCATCAAAATACGGCTGGATATTAGGCCGTAGAGATAACATGGATTCGACATCCTTCCAGTTAAGGAAGAAGAATTCTACCTGAACCATGGATAGATACATGAAAAAAGAGAAAATAGCGGCTAGAAATGGTAAATGAAGCTCGATATCAAAGAGTGTCGTTGAAATCAGCTTGCCATCTCTTCTCAGCAAGGTCAACCCTAGTAGATATTCACTCTTCATTCGATGATAAGTCCTGAATCCAACACGTAATGCTTCTATGAACCACACAATCGAAAAAATCCATGTAAAAATCACTTGCCGTGAGGTAAACCCTTGTCTACATAAATTCATAACTTTCAGAAAATAGGGAAATGGATAAAATAGAAAGCCATGTTGTTTCGGCAGAGCTGCTTTTAAGTTACGTTGCTGTACATGTGTCTTCCAAAATAGAATCATTTCTAGAAATCGATTTCTTTTCCTATTTTGTTGAGGCGTAGGGCGTTTTTCTTCTCTGCCTATCCAACAAAGATAATCACAGAATCCTATGATTCCCATAAAACAAGACCATACGTAAGTCCAGTTGGGTTCATACATCCCACGCATATCCAGTGCTCGTACAAGTTTATACAGTTTTTCATTTGTATCATGTGTCGAACCATCAATCGAAGAATGTTGAGATACGGTCGAACAATTATGATCATATAATGGTGAATGTGTATCTGAATGATTATTTCGATTCAAGGACCTAGAGATCGGTGTATCGCTTGCTTCAATAGGATAAACTGACGATGGCAATGGCTCGAATATTTCCTGACAATGACAAAACGTGTCGCGATCATTCTCTCGTGATGCTTGTGAACGTAGGGGGCTCCTGGGACTTGCATGAACGAGATGTTCATTCCTTTCCTTTGAGAGATATACTATGGACATGTTGCCTGCTGGTATCCAATTCCATGATGACGACTGGCATCGGAAAATAGATATGCATTATGCCGTCGTCATTTGATAATTTGACATCATACATATGTATGTTGTTGTGTTGTTGTGTAATGTATGTGTTTGGATGCACGATCGGATCAGAGTACAGAGTATCGCAAATTGCAATTCTGCATGGTGAATGGCGATGCATCTCAAATCAAGAGCATCAAACGACTGAGAGATCAAACTGATCAAACAATTCAGAAGAACATAGTTCATTGATCCTAGTATTGCCCAGCTTTCCCGCTCGATCTCTATTCCAGATGTTCCGTAATGGGCTACTATATGTAGCCCAGATATGCACTATTCATGAATCTGCTTCATTATTTTTCAAGATTAATACACTCGATCGTTTAACCTTTATAATTCAGTTTTCCTTATGGTGATTTGGTTGTTTGAAGCACCCTCATAAATGATTCTAACATACGAACGACTCGGCTTATGGGAAAATAAATAATGGATGAAAGATCGAGTCTATCACAAAATTCAACCTTGATTTGAAGCAGATTTATGACTCAAAAGCATCTGGGCTAGGTAAATTCCCATGATGGAACGTGTTGTTCAGTAAAGCTTCAACGGGCTAGGAACCACATTTACAATAACTTTCTGGAAACTATCATGTTTTCCCTTTTATCTGACATGATTCATCGCACATTATATGCAATCATAACTATTGCATAAACGTAGGATCGTTCCCAGAAATTCTCAAGATATAGGTTACACAGTGGTGCCGTTTGGTAATGTCTCCGCTTTCAAAAGTGCCTCTAGGGGCACTAGGGGAAACATGATGTTCCATGGATTGTAAACGAGACTTAACGATTTTATGCCAGTCGCCTTGGGAGATACAGTAAAAGGACCGAGTACAAATACTGCCATACTTTTAATTCTCAAAATTTCACGTAGTTATATCTTTTTTTACAAAATATTTATGATCTCATTACTGAGTCCTCATGTGGCTAAAGTGGCTCACTGTCGGCTGCGGGTTGAGAACGCCCTTGTGTCAAATTCGGTTGAACTGGCTTGGAAATAAAAGTTCTTGGGATCAATAACTTTCATGGATGTATTCTTGAAAGCCCAGAACAATTTTGTTGCTTCCTTTTCGGCAACCTCCACTTCCAAAGTTATTGCATATAATTCGTTCACATTTACACGATAGCTTCCGGATGAAATAGTACCACTACTACTTCCATCTATCATAATCCATTCATCGATTATCAGAATTCCATCAATCCACAACCGACTTTTCTTGGCCTGAACAAAAAAAAAGTTTAAGCCAGAACGGGAAGTCTTTAAGTAACCTTCCCATCGCACATACTTCACACGAGTTTCGAAAGCTGTAAAATTGATGACTCGATCTGATCTTGTCATGAAAGGACCGTTTCCAAAATGGGGATCATCGTCAAAATAACGACCTACAAGACCATTTTGCTTTAAGCGAACCATATGAGCCATGTAGTTGATGGCGGGGTCAAAGTCATCCATACGCCAAATCATGGCATTACCATCCCTAATCCCCTTCCTCCGTGCACTTGAATCGTCTTGAAAAAAGTTCTGGGGTGAGAAATAGACGTAGATGTCTTCACTGTCTTCTTCGTGTCGATAGCGAGGATATAGCTGCAAGAATAATTTCGATTCATCGTACTCCATCGATACCGTATCGAGGCTTGAATTAGGCAATTGATTCTTCTTATCATCATCGTCGATGATTGTAACTGTAGCTTTGGATTGCCAGCCTAGCTCTGCTGGATAAGTTGGATTGTAAAGGTATACGGCAAACGATTCGTTCCCTTCCTACGCAAAGAAATAAATAAAGTAAGAGTTATCAATTTGTTTTACTGTGTCGAGTAAACATACAACTACTTACGCTTAGAACGTCGTCGTGCACGGTGATTAAAAAGGATTTTTCAATTTCGTGGACCGAAAAACGTAATTCTTGGCTATCAGTGTAGTATGTTGTAGGTGAGATATCGCTATCATCTGTCGTAATGTGCTCGATGCCATAGGAGACGTTAACATTACCAATGCCACCACCAGATCTCTTAATTTGTATGCGTAGGAAACCATCCCTTTCCCGAGCTTCATAGTGGGAGCGTGTAAAAGCAATTTTCCCTGGATTCCCGCAAAGAACGTTTGATATATTGATAAACTTACAATAAAATGATGAATCACCTGACAATCCTTGATCGCAAGAAACAGCGAATGAGTTTAACGGTGTTAGCTCGGACGGGGCTATAAAGTAATCTTCAGCCTCATCAAAGGCATTCGTTTGTTGACTTCCAAAAGGAATGGTAATTCCAAATTCTCTGGCTGTCTCGTCAAATGGTAATTCAGGGTCGTAGTCTCGTGGACCGGAACGATGAATACTGAGCAAGAGGAGATCTCGACACTCACTACAAGACGTTGCATTGCATCTGCTACATCTTGGATCGTACAGATTGGAGCAGGAAATGCACTGACTTCCAAGTGGATTATTTTCAATTGCAGTCCATCCTTCAACGCAATCAAGGCATCTTGATTTGTTACACCTATTGCAATACTTGTGAAACACTGTGCACAATGTTTGAGAGCAATCTTCGCCTATTCTTCCTTCATAACACGTGCACCGCCCTGTCTTGACATTGCAAGAACCTCCGGATGAGCATGCATTCGGGCAAGATTTCTTCTCATAGCAAAGACCACCCTCAAAAAAATGGTATGGATCACAAATATCGCATGATACTCCGGCGCTATAATTTTTCATGTCATGAGCAAAAAGGAAAAATCGTGTGGGATAGTTGATGAGGCACACTATAGTGCCATGAGTAAAATATCGAGTTCAGAAAACATGTTCCATTTCCTACGTACTATCCTTTATTGCAGAAACACGTTCCAGATCGTCGATCGCAGTAGCCATTTTCCATCCCATGGCAATAGAATTTCCCATCAACTGGTCCAACCATACCAGGACACGTTACCAATCTATTTTTATTTCTTGTCATGATAACTTCTTGAAAAGTATCAAAGCCGATATTGTTTGTCGACGGCACACCAATATAGTCGAAATGAGTAGCCTCGTTTAGTGGAACGTAACTCAAGTGAGACATATTTGTTTCAAGATTTTGAGAGAAACTTGACCAAGTCAGAGACAGAAACCTAAGTAAAGCAAATCGGAACGAGTATGTTGTTTTCGGTGGTGAGCTCATCATTTCATTTATTTTGGCGATCAAAACTATTTTCAAAATTTTGACTATTTTGTCTTTCGATCCAGTCTCATCAAAGATCCTCACAAAAATTGATATCTGCCATCTGTAAAAGATTCAATCTTTCATCTTCAAGGCGTAAACAAAGCATTTTATACATCGTGAGCTCACCCAAAGCTGCCATAACTCGACGGGTAATTTCTCGAGTCGCAAATTTGCATCGATTTAATTTGTCCATGAACGGCTTGGAATCATTCATCTTATTTGTTATCTGTATTTCCATGTCTTGCACTTGACGAATTATATCATCTCTTGTCCAACATTTCTGGAGAAATCGGCCTCGATTTTCATCCAACCTTCTGTTCAAATCTTGAAATTTATCATCTAGCTCATCATCATCAGGATCATCTTTGTCGGATTCATGAATGCGCAAAGAATGGTCAGGATCTTCGAGATGCTTTAGGATCTTATCTTGGACTTGCAACTCATCACGTAGCTTTGCGTTAAGCATTTGAACATGATTGTCTATTTCAGCGCGGTCTGACATATTCTTCTTCTTGAGAGATAAAGTGAAAAGTAGATCCGATCGCTTTTTGATGAATTCAGTTTGATATCAAATGGATAGAGATGTTATACGAAAGTCAGTATAAGCCATATTCTTCGTGAAAAATAAATCAGTGGGAAAGATGAAATAGTACCTTCAAAGAAAGCGATCGCATATCCTCCTTTCGCTGTCTAGTGGTCAAATCTGCTTCTTTTACATATCGTTCTTGAAGGTTGGCTCGTTGATGTGACCTCAATACTTCGCCCATCGTTTCTCTGAGCTTTTTCGAAAGAAGTCGATTCCCAGCGACCAAAGTACGTTTACGGCTTTGTTGCATGAAAATTTCCCTTCTCAGGTTCATTATTCGATCTCGTAAGTTCTTGATCTGGAGCAAGCACCTGTTGGACTCCTCTTTCTTTTCTCGGAGAATGAGACAGACGTTGGCTTTCTCTGTTTGAAGTGCAGCTCTCAAAACTCTGCTATTCTCATGAGAATCTTGATGCTTCAATAGTATACAGGACTTTTGCTGATGATCGTTTAGCAACGCTTCCAATTGAGCATTTGAAAAATTCAAATCTTTCTCACACATAGCGATTCTCTCCGAAGAGGCCACTCGAGCTGTGGTGATAATATCCTTTTCATTCAGTAATGTCAATTGAAGAGATTTCATATCAATGAGCCGTCTACAAGAATCCTGTAAAGTACATTTAAGATCGGCGAGGATGAGATTTTTTATCTTGATTTGTTCCTTTACTTCATCTTCATCCTCAATCAAGGCCGTGGCTCTCCGACCTAGAATTTCCATGTGTGCGGAAAGTAGAGACAACAGTTTGTCTGATTTATTGTTTTCTATTGTCAAAGCAGAAAGTTCTATCTCTGCAACTTCCACGGATCTTAGAGCCGTATCAAATTGTAAACTAAGATCCTCTCGAACAGAGCTTTGATGAGACAATCTGCGAAACTTTTTAGATATCGAAGCTTTTATTTTGTCAACTTCTTTCAATACCCTCTGATTGCACACTTTTTGTAAACTTATTGTTCGATCGCATTCATCCACTTTGACAACCATTTGATTGATCATTCTAGTGTCACTATCAGCTACGAGGCGTTTTCTTTCCAAGATTCGCTTAAGACCTTCTGATTGCTTATTCCATAAAGACTCTGCTTGTCTGGCTATTTTCTCACTATCCTGGACATGCTTAAGTTCAAGCTCTAGCTGCAGTCTTGATGTAACAACCTTCCCACGATCAAGTTTTAAAGCATCTAGCTGTCTTTGCAAGCTTCTTAGGCTATCGTCCTTTTCTTCATAGACTAACTTAATTTTCTCCTTTTCCCGATTCAATGACCCGAGACGATCAGTTTCTTCTCGAATAAGCGCAATAGCTTTTAAAATTGACGCCTCAGTCTTTGTATTCGTCTCATTTATTCTTCTGAGATTACAGTGCAAGTATTCAAGATCTCTATGGGTATCATCAATATTGTCTCTAATACGTTTAGGTTCATTCAAAATGATTGTCCGTTCGTTTGTTTTTTCCTCGTACAAGTTTTGAATCTCGTCCAGATTTGAACGAATACTTTCTATTTCGTTTTCAAGGAGAAGGAGAACATTCTCTGTTCGTTCTATTTCAATATTATCATAGCTTGCATCCTGTTGACAAGATGAGAGTTCAAATCGCAGTTTCTCAATTTCAGGGATAACTAGATCTTGGTTTAATAGTCCTGCTTCCTTAAGCTCTGCCGATAAGTTTTCATGAACAGCTCGAAGCCTCTCAAGTTCAGTCTCTCGAAGAATATTCAACCTTTGCATTTTGTCATAAACAAGCTCGAGATTCACCATCGCTGCTTCACCTTCAGTTTCCTTGCCATTTCCCAAATATCTGATGTCCTCGTGTAGGCTTTTCTCAGTTGAAAAAGCTTTCTCATTTTCCAGATAGTCTTTAAAGATTTTAATTTCCTCTTCAAAGTTACGCAAATGGTGCTCACTTGCAAAAACAGGGAACCGTTCGAGTATACTCATTAGCTTATGTCTTGGGGTAAGCGAATCCGTCACTTTCTCTAATGTATCATCGTTCGTTGAATTCATGATATTAGACAGGTTTTGATCGAGCAGGAATAATCTCTTTTCAAAATTGCTACAACAAGTAAATAAATACTCATCAATCAAAAATACTAGAAAATTACTTAGCAGCAAGACAAACGATATTTTTGAGACATACACGGTATTTTTTTACTTCCCTGGATGCTCTGTTGAGCAAAACTAATCATTCAGAATCTAGCTCAATCAAAGAGGTAAGTGTTTTTCAAAAGCACTATTATTTCATATAACCTTCACTCTGGGCTAGTAGTTTCGCACTAGCTTTCCCATCAAAAAAGATGCTGTCAACTTCGCGAATGTCGTCTTCCACAATCTTGGTCCGGCCAGTTGTTTCTGCTAAAATGCGAGCTGGAGTGATCATTTGTACAGCATAGCGTAAGGATGTTCTCGCTCCAACTTCACCTAAAGCAGTGAGCGCATCACTCTCGATTTCTATCCCCTCAACAGAAGCGCGAATCGAAACAATTTGTTCCATCTCCTCTCGATTATATGGCATGGTGCGTATGATAAGCATACGATCCAGTAAATCAACTGGAATTCCATGCGGAGCCAACACGTCGGTACCACGAATCTGGCACACACCTCGATTGGTTGCAAACACAACAATGGGCGAGAGAGTAGACTCCAGGGATCGATTGAGGTATGTGAAACATTCAATATCTAACATGTGAACTTCATCGACAAAAAGTACACCTGGAACTAATTCTGCAACTCCTTGATCAATGTAACGGTTGACAACCTTATTGATTTCAGACCTGAGCTTATCAGTAATTTCTGTCTTCTTTGACTTTCCCAGTGCTGAAAGCATGCTCATGACGTCTTTCCCTCCCTGTGGCCGAGCATTTGCTACATCAAGATCATGAAGTGTGACATCTTGAACTACTTCCTTCTTTTTATGTACATCCCCTTTGGGAAGCGGGACATATTCCTCAGCTTCCAAATCAAACTCAGTGGCATAATTATCACTTCTTCCCACTCGCTTAACCGCTCCTGAGTTAGCTTCAATATAAATCACATCCCCAATCGATACTCCTTCCTTGGTCAAAGATTCATGAATCGATGGATCTAAACGTAATGTCTTGGTTCCTTTGGTAGTCTTAAGTCCAATAACAACATGAGAGATGGCTCTACCATATCCACCCAATGGATCTTCCGTCTCCTCGATTGTGAGTTCAATTACTTCTCCCTCATAAACCTCTTTGGACTCGCGGATACGTAATCCAATGGCTCGTCGGAAATGTTCCATGAGAATTTCTGTTTTCTTGACCTCAGAGCTAAAAACTTCACTTCCAACCATGGGACAGAATGGGACTTTGGGTCCAAGTTCCTATTGTTTTATGAAATAGGCAAAACAAAAAAAACGCTATGAGATACAAACAAAAATGACATTTGATACATGAAAATAAATCCTTTTGACATTCATGGAACCCTTTTTTTTTCAAAAAAAAAGAATACATGTCTCTCTCTATATACATACCTGTGCAATACCCAACGCTAATGCTGTTTTTCCAGTTCCAGGAGCACCAGCTAATAGTAATGCACGTCCAGCCATTTTACGTGAACGTATCAAATCTACAACGACACCACACGCTTCTCTGGCTTTTTCTTGTCCTACCAATCCAGACCCAATGGGTAATGCAATACCTGTATTTGGATTCAATCCTAATCCCTTGATATGTGTATGAGCTGAAACTCGAGCTGTCTTGGTTGTGGATCTTACTTCTTCAATCTAATGTTTTTTTTTGTAGAAAGATGATTATTATGATTTTGAAACAACCAAATTTTAATCATACATGAGAAAGAAGTATATATAGTAAACATGAATCATATCTTTCCATAAGGGGACTATGCATCGAATAGAATTTTCAATATATTACCTTCATGATGTCCAGTACATATGGTGTGATGTAATTTGGTAGGATGGATGGTGACAGAGAGAAAGGTGTGTTAAAAAATTAAAAATCAATGTGAACTGTTTGATGCAGAAAGCAAAATGCTTTGCAGTCGGGACAGTCGAGACG
>Ga0169931_10008049_pt1 | contig 15480 bp, 20 predicted proteins | sample Kivu_15m_20L_FD_129675 | JGI IMG/M metagenome (GOLD analysis project Ga0169931, IMG submission 129675) | Freshwater microbial communities from Lake Kivu, Western Province, Rwanda to study Microbial Dark Matter (Phase II) - Kivu_15m_20L... | ecosystem: Environmental > Aquatic > Freshwater > Lake... | reverse complement strand
TTGAGAGTTTTGGTTTGTGGTCTCCCACCAGGCTCCCCAGAGATTACAGCCCCTGCTCTTCTTGTCCAGCCTAACATGGAATCTATTGTCACTTAACGATAGCATCTGTAAATGTTTTCGTCCTGTTGCAACAGCGATATATCTATGATACACAATCGGTTTGAGTTCCACCCCAAACCCGACATTGCCTTACGGTCACTTTTAGATCTTAAACTATTATCAATAACTTGGTCGGAGTTGCAGGATTCGAACCTGCGACCCTCTGCTCCCAAAGCAGATGCGCTACCAGACTGCGCTAAACTCCGAAATAATTTTTACTTGACTTTTCTTAAATATTCTACGCCAATTTTACTTTCTTGTATTTCCAGTAAAGCATCAACACAAGAATTGCTGTGTACTTCTGGTGCAGTGTCTCTGCTTCTTTTAGAAATCTCTCGACTCCTCGCAGCCGCAATCAACACCATATTAAATCTGTTACCATCAACATTTTCAACGCATTTTTCAATATTAACCTCAGTAGCACGGCTAAGAATTTTTGACATTTTATTTCCTTATATAAAGATGGTGCCCCAGAGGAGACTCGAACTCCTAAAATTTGGCTTCTAAGACCAACACGTATACCAATTCCGTCACCGGGGCTTAATTTTTAAAGAACTGTGGTGCCGGTTGTCGGGATTGAACTGACGACCTACCGCTTACAAGGCGGTTGCTCTACCACTGAGCTAAACCGGCATAAAACTTTTAATATCTGTATGTATCTGGCTTATAAGGACCCTGCACAGTAACACCGATGTATTTGGCTTGATCCTCATCTAACACAGTAAGTGTAGCACCTATTTGATCAAGATGCAACCTTGCTACACGTTCATCGAGGTGTTTTGGTAAAAGATATACTTGACCTTTGTTATATTTTGAACAATTGTTCCATAACTCGATCTGAGCCAGTACCTGATTGGTAAAACTATTGCTCATTACATAACTGGGGTGTCCTGTGGCACAGCCCAGATTGACCAACCGTCCTTTGGCCAACAGGATAATTCTTTTACCGTCGGGAAATATCACATGATCAACTTGAGGTTTGATTTCTTCCCATTGAAGATCACTTAATCCAGCAACATCAATTTCATTGTCAAAGTGTCCGATATTACAGACAATACTTTGATCTTTCATTTTGTTCATGTGCTGACGTGTAATGACATTGATGTTACCTGTGGCTGTGACAAATATGTCTGCCTTGTCGCAGGCATAGTCCATTGTTACAACACGATAACCTTCCATGGCCGCTTGCAGTGCGCAGATTGGATCAACCTCAGTGACCCAGACCTGGGCACTTAACGCTCTAAGAGCCTGAGCAGAACCTTTACCAACATCTCCATATCCACAGACTACTGCGGTCTTACCAGCAATCATTACGTCAGTGGCACGTTTGATGCCGTCAACAAGGCTTTCTCTACAGCCGTACAAGTTATCAAATTTGGCTTTGGTCACAGAGTCGTTGACGTTGATCGCACGAAATGGAAATTCGCCTCGCTCGATGGCTTCTTTGATTCTGTAAATGCCTGTGGTAGTCTCTTCACTGACTCCGCGGATACCATCGATCAACTGCGGATGCTTTTTAATAACATAGTCAGTTAGATCGTGACCGTCATCGAGGATCATATTTGGTTGCCATCCGTTAGGACCAGAGAGTGTCTGCTCAATACACCACCAATATTCTTCTTCAGTTTCGCCTTTCCAAGCAAATACTGGAATGCTAAGATCTGCCAAGGCCGCAGCCGCATGGTCCTGAGTTGAAAAGATGTTACAACTGCTCCAACGTACTTCTGCACCCAGAGCAATTAAAACTTTTACCAATACCGCAGTTTGGATAGTCATATGCAGACTGCCCGCAATTTTTGCACCCGCTAATGGTTGTTGATTTTTGTATTCTTTTAGTGTTGCCATCAGTCCTGGCATTTCATGCTCGGCAATGGCTATTTCTTTATGTCCCCATGGGGCCAGTGTAATATCTTTGACTTTGTAATCCATAACATTCCTATGTTTAATGAACTACTTATCTTGCTCTGCTTTGTGTTTTGTGTTTTCTTGGTCAGTTTCTTTGACTTCTTCTTTTAAATCACGACCAAATATAGCATCCCAGCGTTGATCGTATTCTTCCTGACTGACACTAAATGGTCTTGGCTTTGAACCTTTGCCGTCATCTGACATGATAATCCCCTTAAGATATTTGGTGGAGATGGAGAGAATCGAACTCTCAATTTCTGGTTGCAAACCAGATGTGTTCCCATTAGCACTACATCCCCAAATGAACGTTTAAATAAGTTTTTACATCAATATGGTGGAGAGACAGGGATTCGAACCCTGGGATCCACTTTCGTGAATCGATGGTTTAGCAAACCACTCCCTTAGGCCACTCGGGCACCTCTCCGATTAAACTATTAGATATTCGTAATTTACTGTGGTTTCGTTTTCTCTAAAAACCATGGCACCGTTTTTTAAATGGAATTTTCGAGCCATTTCTGTTTTTGGACTTAGAGTAATGAATCTGTTTATACTGGGAAACTGCGAGCGTATTGCATCTACTGTTTCACGTAGCAGTGTAGTTCCCGCACCCGGAACATAACTCCAGATAGTGTAGAAAATTGCAGTTGTAGGCTGTTCTGTGTCTTTGTTTAAATCATCTACTGCTGTAGGTACAAAATCATGAAGACTCACACAGACTATGGCCTGGGGTGCATCTTTAACTAACGCACTGACAAACCTATTTTTTGCTACACGAAACTCTTTGGGTAACTCAGGGCGTATTGGATCGTCCTTGATATATTCAAGAATTGGATTTGTTATATCAGTTATAAACAACAGCATAATATACGTACTTATCTTTTTGACAAAAAACTGTGACTTTTGGTTGCGGAGGCAGGATTCGAACCTGCGATTCTCGGCTTATGAAACCGAACGGATAGACCACTTCCATACTCCGCGCCAGAACTATTATGAAACACACTACTCATCTGCTTTCGCAATTTGACTGTTCGGCAATGTGTTTTATAATAGTGTCTGGCCACGGTTCCCAGTACCGCCCCAGACTGAGTTGTTACCCTGTCCGTTAGTATTTGCATTTTTGTCGTCAGGCCTACTTCTGCCGCCACGGTGTCTCAAGTCGCCCCTAAAGAGGGCCTTGGGGTCGTTACCGTTTGTACCCTGGCGTTCTGGTGAAGCCAATCACCCCCTTTAATAACGAGGAAGGGACCCCGGGGTCTGTTAAATCAAGCCTTCTGCCTGCAAAGCCTTGACATTCTGTTCGTCTACAGTGATCTGTGTCTGAACATTGAGCTCCAAGATTTCGTCTTGAAGTTTTTGTTTGGCTTTTTTAGCCTCTGCGGCTCGTTGACGGAAACCGTCGAGGTCCTCCTGGTTCAACACAGTGGTATCTACTGTGTCGTTGTAACCATAAAGGGCACGACGACTTTCGCTTTTGTCGTTACGGATTTTTTCCAAACGACCTTCAACCACTGCATGGCTGTCTCGAACTTTGTTGCCAGCCAATCCAGTGTAAAACTGAATCTGCTTTTCGAGCAGGGCTACATCCGCCAGTTTACTGTCAATACCGGCTTCGGAATTAGCCTTACTCACTGCCTTACGTACTTGATACAGCGCCGTAAGCAGATTTTCTCTGCGCTCTAAATTTTTGCACAGTGCTGTGGCAACACGAGAAATTTCCTGCTCAGAAACTTGAAACTCGTTGATTTTTACTTGAACTTCAAAATCAAGACCTTTGACCAGATCGTTGATGGAATTTTGAAGTGCTGATGCTTTACGTAGTGAAATTTTCATTGTCTGTGTCCTTTACAATAGTGTCAATTATACACGAAAAATTCAATTGATCAAAGATCAATCTTACCAAAAAATAACGGAATCGAGAAAGCAAGTAATAGACTGGACAATATGCAACAAGGACTATTGTGTGATGTCGTCGTCCCAAGCAACGTGCAATAGACAGGCTACAGAGGCCTGCGTATTTCCAGTTAGCAAATCACAAAATCGATTAATGGTATAGACTGGTGCATACAAGCACGACACTTTTCAAGAGTGTTTGCCAGTATTAAGTCATTGCGGCATGTAGCCACAACGGTGTCTATCCTCATCTCCTTCTCTCCTCCGGGTAGTTTACCAACTACCAAAACTGGTACACCATAGGGGAATCGAACCCCTCTTTACGCCGTGAAAGGGCGTTGTCCTAAACCGATAGACGAATGGTGCATAAAATGGCGACCCGTACCGGACTTGAACCGGTGGCCTCATGCGTGACAGGCATGCGCTCTGACCAGACTGAGCTAACGGGCCATAAAACAAAATATATCGACTAACTACCAGAAACATCTATGATGTCGTTACTCGGTTCGAGTCGATATATAAACTGGCTCCGAATCCTGGGCTCGAACCAGGGACCAAATGATTAACAGTCATCTACTCTACCACTGAGCTAATTCGGAACGGAAAACTTCGACCATTAGTTGATAGCACTCGCCGTCTATGACAACGTGTCTATTTAGGCGTCCGGTGCGTCCGTGCCACAGCATCTAACAGCAGTTATATCAGACTTCACACCATGCCAGTGGATGTCGTGTAGCGTATGCGTCCATACGCGATACCTGCCGAATACTATCAACTAATGGTGGGCCCTGAAGGAATCGAACCTAACCGCCAGCCACTCTGCATATTAAGGCAAGAGATTTACAGTCTCCCGCAGAGAACAGGACCCAAAAGTTTGAATTTAATTTTCAAAGAACGATCAGTTAATTGCTTAACTAAGTCTCTATTGTACGACAATCTGCAGACTTTGTCAACAACTTTTTTGATTTTTTTGTTGTATTTTAGCCACGGAATTTTGGAGTGAGGAGTCGGATTCGAACCGACGAACAACAGTTTTGCAGACTGCGCCATTAGGCCTCTCTGGCACCCTCACAATAAATTTTGGTACCCCTGCTCAGATTCGAACTGAGAGAACTGCTCCTTTTGAGAGAGCCGACTTTACCAATTTGTCCACAAGGGCAAATCTTTGGCACCACTGCCACGAGTTGAACGTGGACTTAGACCTTCGCAGGGTCTCGTGATTTCCCTTTCACCACAGTGGTATCTTTAATTAAAACATCTTTGCGAATTTTTAGAGTACGATATTCGTTGGGTCGATGCACAAATAGATATTCAATACCATCAATGACCTCAACAGCACGAATGTCTTCGCAGACAAATCGTTCTCCATTTAATTGATTTCTAAAAGCCATTGGTTTCATTTTAGTTCTCCTATGTGTTTGGCCGGTCCGGAGAGATTCGAACTCCCGACTGCTGGTTTCGAAGACCAGAACTCTTCCACTGAGCTACGGACCGATGGCAGGGGGTGAAGGAATCGAACCTTCAATAACGGAATCAAAATCTGTGGTTATACCATTTAACTAACCCCCAACAGTGTGGTGGTAATGGAAAGAGTCGAACTTTCACTGGGCACCGTATGAAGGTGTTGCACTACCGTTATGCTACATTACCATATAGAAACACACTCATGCCTTTTCCATATCAGGCGGTGGCCCGTCCTTGCTACCTAAACTACGTTTAGGTTGAGTGTGTTTTTATATAGTGGGAAACTTGTCCCCACTGTTAATCGACAATCGGTCCGTTGCCGTTTCGGAAACCCACAGTGCCGCCCTCTTCTTGAATACGCTTTAACACATCTTCGAAAAGCATAGGTGCAAAGTCTGGAAGTTGTTCTACGCAAACACAGTGATAGCGAGGATCGTTTTCTTCGCTGTACAAAATTTCGCCTGTGCGAACGTCAAAGCCACGCATCTTCTTTACACGGTTAGCGTGTAAGTGTCCGTGAATGTTTACACCAAATCGGCCGAGACTTTCGGGGTGGACTGGAATGTGCGACAAGATCATTCCGTTCATTACGTGGTAAGCACGTAATTCTCTAAAGTACTGCCTGTACTCGTCATCTCTAAAGATGTCGTGGTTACCGCGAATTAAGACCTTGTCGCCGTTTAAGCGATGTAATGTCTTCATGGCCTTACGATTAATCACAACATCTCCGAGGTGGTAGACTTTGTCTGTGGGCTTGACACGTTCGTTCCAAGCCTTGACCATAGCCTCATCCATTTCATCCGGATCTGTCCACGGACGCAATTTTGTAAATCCGTCGCTACGAGTAAATCGGCACACGCCTGCGTGGCCGAAGTGTGTGTCACTGACTAAAAACACGCTGGGCATGATGCACTCCTTTCTATTAAGTTCGCCAAATTTCTTTGAAGCCTTCTTCTTGGGAAGGTTCTTCAAAGTTCACAATCATATTCCACACAACATCTCGTGGAATTTCTTTATCTACCCTACTGACTAATCTACGTTCTAATTCTTTGAGATCTGGTGTGGCGAAAATCACAGCCACATGATCATAATCAATGAGACTTCTAAATTTTCTTGCTCTACTAATCTCAGTGGTACTGGTTTGATCCCAGACTATATCTTGTTGTTTTTCTATTGCAACAGAAACTTTACGCATCATTAGACGCACAGCACGTGGCATAACATCGTTGAAAACTTCTCGATAAGTCTTGTTCATTCTACGGGCAAATTTTTCTACATAAATGTCAGTAGAAACATAAACCATATTCTTCATCCACTCTTGATTAGAATACCAGGTGCTTTTTCCACTACCCGGTACACCGATTAATTGATAACAAGTTGGCATAATATCAGTCCTTTGTTACATTATACAACCAAATTAACCAGTTGTCAAGTGGTACCCTAAGCGGGACTCGAACCCGCAATACCCGCGACCTCAACGCGGTGCGTATACCAATTCCGCCATCAGGGCCTGGTACGGAAGGAGGGACTCGAACCCTCAGAACTCAGATTTTAAGTCTGATATGTATACCAATTCCATCACATCCGCATAACTGGAGCGGGTAGGGAGAGTCGAACTCCGCATTATCAGTTTGGAAGACTGCTGGGCGCCCCTTGCCGCAATCTACCCGCATATATTTTTGGTGCCAACTCCCGGGATCGAACCAGGTTCCACGGATTTTCAGTCCGCCGCAATGACCACATTTGCTAAATTGGCATGACCGTTTGGTGGTCAGTGCTGGGTTCGAACCAGCGACCTCTTCGATGTCGACGAAGTATTCTACCGCTGAAATAACCGACCTGGGGTGCCTTACCGGTATCGATCCGGTACTACTGCTTTCACAGAGCAGGGTGCAGGCCACTACACTAAAGACACCATTGACTGGTGCCCAGAACAAGAATTGAACTTGTAATAACCGCTTATCAAGCGGCCGTTATACCATTTAACTATCCGGGCAAAAATATCTGGCACCGCCTGCAGGAATTGAACCCACATTCACTCTTTAGAAGAGAGTTGTATTCTCCATTATACGAAGGCGGTGTGGTGGAAGGCCGAGGTCTCGATCCCCAACCCATCTCTGAGTCCAACTGGTTTCGAATCAGTGCTGTGTCCCACACAGTTAACCTTCCATGGCGGAGGAAGGAGGAATTGAACCCCGGCCAGCCTAAGCCAGCCGCCTGTTTTCCAAACAGGTGTAAGAACCATCTTACTGCATCCTCCGTTATTGGTACCCCCGGCGGGAGTCGAACCCACATTGGCCAATTATCTGTTGCACACGGGATATAAATCCGCTGTTTTACCGTTAAACTACAGGGGCAAGTACCATATAGAAATACACTGACTGGAGACTATGTCTGAGGGACCAGCATGCCTAACAATGTATTTTTATATGGTAGGAGCACGGGGATTCGAACCCCGGACCAATAGATTAAAAGTCTACTGCTCTACCAACTGAGCTATACTCCCAATAACCTTTTTGTAAGATTGGCGTTCACGTTTCCAGAAAACACGTTTCCAATCTCGTAGGTGTTTCCACCACTGTGGAGGACGAGTTAACGTCTCTTGCTTGACACTGGCCATGACAGGCTCTCCTTGATAGTGTATGTTGCTAAGGGACACGGTCTTGTTCTGTTGTTTAAAAGTAGGCGGGCCAGGCGCCGCGCACTTTCCCTTATTGTTTGGCGTACCCTGAGGGATTTGAACCCCCACCAGCGGTTTTGGAGACCGTCATGCTGCCGTTGACACCAAGGATACACAGTTTGTAAACACTCTCCGCTATGCTTTTAGACGCCGTCGCAGGGCGAATGAAGAGTGTGTAGTAAAGTACGCTGTTTGTCGGTTTACAATACCGCTCTTACGAGTCCTATGGATCTGTCAGTGTACTTTACTACGCTACCTTTTTACGCATCTCCGTTATCGCCAGAGACTTATCATCCGGTAGGCCGCCCTCATTAATAGCACCATGTTTAGAGTGGGGTGCAGGCTCGCGTTGCCTATTCCACTTACTACAAAACAAAAACCCCAGGGTGTTTAGTCCTGGGGTCCTTTGAATACTTTGAGTTATTTCTGCTTAACTCTCAGCCTCCACGGACCCCAATTTGCCTGTACGATCATTTGATAGACTAATCTCAAGGCATGACCAATAGGTGGGCATAAAGCCTGCCTGTTTGGCGCTTCCTATAAATTGTCTATGTAACGATACGTTCTGCATTTTGTGTTTCTCTTTTGTCCTTAAATTTTCTGCGCTATCTCTAACGCATGAGTCTATTGTATAGACATTTATCACTGCTGTCAATCCCTGTTTGTATATTTTGGCAAACTGTGGCTTTTCTGCAACAACTGTGGCTATGAATTATTATATTGTATTCTATTTATAAAATCAAGAAAAACCTGATAGGAAATGTGGGTATTTTTAGCCGTTTTGAAATCTATGTATTTTTTGGTAAATACCTTTATAAAGTTAGGAGCGAACCATGGACTTTTTTAAACTCGTAGCCGAAGTCGGCTTTCCGATTGCCGCAGCCTGTGCTGGCGGATATTTTATTTTCTTAACCCTGAAGTTTATTCTCGATGGTGTTATGAGTTCTGTACAAGGACTCAGTGGTATCATCACAGCCTTAGACAACAGAGTTAAGACAATGAATCACGATGTTATTCGTATAGACACTGTGGTCAGTAACGCACTTGGTTTAAAACCTGACGTCAATCGAATAGCCAGAGCAGATGGCAAGAATGACGCAAGAAGGGATTAAAATGAAATATTTAGATTATGACTGGGATTTAAATCCCTGGGGCATTACGCTCGACGGGGAAATAAACACAGACAAATTAGGTTGGAAGGGTGGAGATTTATTTGAATTTGTTACTGTCAACGGACAACAGATGTTGAGAAAAGTTGATCCTGTAGTGGCATTTTTGAAAGGACATAAGGTGAATTGCAATGAACAAATATGATCAGTGGTGGAAAAGTTTAACACCTGATATGCAGGAATATTTAAAACGTCAGCCTATATGGCATGACAGAGATTTATATAAATCCTTGGCGATAGGAGCGGTCGTTGGGTTTGTAGTGGGTCTTGTAGTTGGTTATGAATGGGCTTGGCGACCTGCGGTACAAACATTCAGACCTTTGATAGGTTAATGTTATTAGAAGCATTTTTAGTTTTTTATCTGTTAGAAATTTTAGTACTGGTATCAGTGGCTGCTTGGTATTTGTATGAGCCTAAAAAGCCAGAAAAGAAAATCTATAACCCTTGGGGATTTTGGAAGGAATAAACATGGACATAGTTGCACTGATTAACAAATACGGTTTCCCAATAGTGGCTGCTGCCGGTATGGGTTATATGATTTATTATGTATGGACCTGGGCTACTAAACAGGTCAAACCTGTGCTCAAAGAAGCCAACACAGTGTTGATTGCACTGATTGATCGTATTCGTATGTTGGATAATGATTTGATTCGATTAAATCAAAAGGTAGATGTTACACTGCATTTACGTGGAAAGATCATCGAGTCTGAGCGTGTTATGGAACAGCAGAAAACAGAACGCGAAGCCGATGAAAAATTTAAAGAAGCAATAGCCGAAGATGCTAAAAGTTAATCTGTAATTTTTGCTATAAACTCGGCTTCAGGAATTCTTGTCTTAGTATTCTTGCTGCCGAGTACTACAACTATCTTTCTTCCTATATCAGTATCCAGCATCATAACTATGCATCCACCACTGGCTCTGATGTAACCAGTTTTACTAATTAAGAATTCGTGACGTTTTCCTATCAGTGGATTGGTGTTGGGAAATATCAGCCATTTCTTTCTTAACTGGATTTTTACCTCGCTCATCTTACTGCTTTCAACTATTAAATTATACTCCTTAGACACAGTGACTAATTTAATTAAATCGACAGCAGTACTGACATTCATAACACCAAGGCCTGTTGGGTCTACAAATTTTGTGTCTTTCATTCCCAGTGCTCGGGCCTTGGCATTCATTGCTTTGACGCAGTTTTCTCGACCCCCGGGATAATGTTGACACAATATTTCAGACGCACGATTATCTGATCTAACAATAGACAGTTGTATTAATTCTTTTCTTGTATAAGGTTTAATGAAGTGATCAAGATCTTGTTCGGCATCAAGAACTACTATGGCTGTCATTAATTTTGTAATGCTGGCAATTGATCGTATTACGTTGATGTTACTGCCTTGTATTACTGTGCCTTCTTCGTTGGCCACAAGCCACGATTCGGCTGTTATTTTTTCAGCAAAAGTATTTTTAGAAAAAATAGCCAATAGAAATACTATAAAAATTTTCTTCATAATATTATTCGCTCACTAATTGATTAACAAAATCTAATAATAGTTTATAATGTTGTTCTTTGTGCCAATGTGGTTTTAAATATTTTTTATCGTACCACCAATGCTCGCTTTCTAAATGACAGCCTATTAGTCCAACTCGCCCTTGTATAATAGCCATAGGGTCGCCATTGCTATAGGTAGCCACAACATCCATGTTATTACCAACACATGCACAACCGTCATAAAAGTACATCCTTTCTAACTGTCCTTTCCATGTAACAGGCATGGCTTTAGGATGGGGTCTTCTGGTATCCGTTCCTGGACGTTTGATATATTGTTCTACTCTTACATCGTTTAAAATATTTAAGTAATATCGGTCGGCCCAATAAGCACCCATACAAATTCCAAGATATCGTCCGCCGTTAGATACAAACTCTTTTACAATTTCTGCATTCCACTTCATTAAGGTGTCAAATCTGTCCGCATCTCCTATGCCTCCAGGAATGCACACCATGTCAACATTGTCAAAAAAAGTATCTTCGACCTCGTCTTTAGAAAATAGTTTAAAACTGTAATGTGATTCTAATGCTTTAATTATACCGTTAGCAGAATCAACTGAGCAGGCAGGTTGATGTATAAACAGTGCTATGGTTGGCATTATTGACAAATACTAAATTGTTTAATTCCATTTAAACTAAACGTTTTTAAATATTGTTCCATATCGTCATTGATACTGATAAATTTGGCTGGTGTCATAAATTTGTATTGTAACATCAACCACACCGTGTAGTCAAACCACCAATCTAAAGGAGTATACATTATTTTTCGTGAGCGACAAATTCGCCGTTCCAATTATCTGGTAAATCTTGTTGTTTCATAAATTCACAACGTTCGATCCAAATCTTATAGTACTTGTCCATTTGTCCTCCAAACATGCTTTTTAGTTTCTTGCACATGTCTGCGGCTTCATCGAACTTTTTGGCTTTATATAAGGCATGCATCTTATCATGTTGCTCTTTGTCTTTTGTATAATCTTCGCCACGGGTGCGGATTACTGTGTAAATTAAATCTGCTACGGTTTTACCTTTAGGTTGTAAATTATCTAACAGTAGGTAAAAGAAGTCGTCTTTGGTACGATTGTATGTTTCTGCTCCTATGATACACAATACACCGTAGGCTTTACAACGTGCTTCAAGACGTGCGGCTGTTGATACCATGTCTCCGAGAATATCATAACCATGTCGATCAGTTGATCCCATCTCGCCAATAAAGCCAATACCAGTATTACAGCCCCAGCCCATTGCGGCAGGTGGTAAGCCTTGTGCTTCCATCTCTTTAGTATAACAATCAACAGCATCAAGCATCTCAAGACCAACTTTAACAATAGTGTGTGCGTGATTAGCGTCATCAATAGGTGCGCCATGTATGTGCATTGACGCATCTCCTACGTACTTGATAACCATACCGTTGTTGTCTATGATAGGACGACTGATAGCATCCATATAACCATTCATATATTTTGTCAACCCGGCAACATCATCACCGTAGTGTTCACCAATAGGTGTAAATCCACGTAGGTCTGAGAACATAACGCTAACATCTTTACGCACACCACGCTTGATTAGGTCTGGATCTTTTTGTAGCATCTCTACTACTTCTTTAGAGCAGTAGCCAGCAAACTGTTTCTTTATGGCCTGCTTCTGTAAGAACTCACTTACAAACTTAACACCATAGGTGTGAAGAGCAACAACAAGAAGACCAAACGCAATTGCCGTCGAATCTGACAAGATTGCTCCGTAATTATACAGCCAAATAGAACTGCCAACACTGGCAGTGATCCCAATAACAGTTGCACCGATACCGACATAAACCCACCTCGATAATAAGATTAACGTTAATCCCAATACCAACAACGTAAGTATCTCCGCTCCATCGGCCCAATCCGGTCGTTGAATGTTTACTTTGTTAAACATTGTTCCGAGAACTGTGGCCTGTACATCATGCGGGAATATTGCTCCGTTGGCTGTCGGCACAGGATTAGCAACGCCGGCAGCACTTACTCCTACAATAACTACAGCCCCACCAAAATCTTTAGGTAATTCAGTCATTGACACTGACTTGTTTTTTTGACTCCAGTCTATCCATATACGTCCTAAATTATCTGTACTGATAGCACCAAACTGTGGGATACGCATCTTTTCAACACCACCTTCAAAAAGTTTAATTTGAAAGTTAGGGTCTCCGGCGGCCACACGTAGAACTTCTAAACTAAGACTGGGATATAATTTTTCATTTGATGAAATAACCAATGGTATTCTTCTATTGACTCCGTCTATTTCGGGCAGTGTCGATGTTAGACCAACACCTACCGCACGTTTTTCTAACTGAGGTACATTGGCTATTATTCCAGGATACTGAATTATACTGCCGATATATTCAGGGTTTAATATCGCTGCCCCTGGATTCTTAGGCGTATTTTTATTTTTGTCTGAAGGAATGTTTGACAGTACCACAGGATATCTATTCATGGTTTCCGCTAACACAGAATCTTGACCGAATCTGTCTTTCTCTGGCATTAGGATATTAAGAACCACAAGACCAGCATTACGCAGATAGAGATTTTCAACTAAGGCTGCATAAACATCTCTGGAGAAAGGATATTGTCCGTATTTTTCCAAGGCTTTTTCATCGATGTTAACTGTATAGATATTGTTTTCTGTAGATTCTTTTGCAGTGATCAATCTATCAAAATAAACTAATCTTACACTTTCTACAAACGCAGGATCTGCTACTCGTATGCCCACTACCAACGCTAATGTTAGTAGAGCAGTCCATGGGCTTAAAAGATATTTTTTCATTGGTTATTTTAAATCACAGAGCCTAACAGCAATTTAGCATTATCACCAAAACCGATAATACAGGCTACTTCTGGCGTAAGTTGAAGCAGTGTCCATGTGCCTGTTTTTTCGTTGACAAACAAGCCATATTTACTGTTGTTTGCTCCGTCGTTGCCCGACCATTGAAGTTTTTCATTCCACTTTTCATTTAGTGTTGAGATTAATTTTTTAGATTCATCGCACAGCACTGGTTTAGTAGTTTGAAATGGTTGGGCGTTGGCTACGGTGCTGGTTAGGCATAATAGAAACGCCATTATGATTTTTTGCATACAGCAAACTCCTTGTATAGTATTTATTGGCCCTGTGTGACAGTTATGGCAGCGCAACTGACCTGGGCACAGTTATGGGTTATAGAATAATACTGTTGTGTGCTACCGCTCTGTGTGGTGGTAATTGCGGTTGAACCGCCACTGAGCGTGATGTTAGACATATGGGCTGCTGATCCACTCTGCGTAACATTAACAGTTTTATTACCACCGCTGAGATTTACTTCTGTGTAATGATTTCCATTGCCACTTTGATTGACTGTCAAAGAATTAGAAGCATTATTAACAGTGGCTAAAATTCCTTTAGATCCACCTGTACTATTTTGTGTAAGATTTACTGTATTAGAGCTTCCTATAACATCTAATTCTATATAGTTGGTGGCAGAAGCACTGGTACTGGTCTGTGTGGTGTTAGTTGTGTTGTTATTGCCGCTGACGTAAATTTCACTATAGTTATGACTTGTTCCACTCTGTATAACTGTAGCAGAATTGTTATTTCCTATCTGTGTAATACTAACCACTGTATCTTGATAGGGCCTCGCACCAAATGCAGTTACTCTATTAGTAAATTGTGTGTCAGCATTAAACGGTGCATTAGTTCCACCACAGCAGAAACTGCCGGGATTAGACACTGAGCCAGATCCTGCGTCTGCAGATGTTGTTGCATCATTGGCATCATAGTAAAAAGTTATTTCTGCTATCTGCATCGAGTCGCAGTCTAATCCGCAACCATCTCCTGCTTTGGTTGTTGGAAAGAATATGTAGTAATAGATATATGATGTAGAATTGGTCACAGTGATCATTGCGCTGGTATTATATCTACTGTCGCTGAGATTTACATTACCTTCTTGTATCAGCGTCCAAGTAGTACCATTGTTACTGCCGTAGAGTTTGTAACTGGTAGGATCTCTACCTGGAAAATCGTTAGCAGTGGTTAGAGTAAATCCTGTGACAATACGGCCTGCATTTAATTTCACAGTCACTCCAGCATTGTACTTGTCAAAGTTTAGATATTTGGTATAAGGGTTGTTGTCAAATGCGTTAGCGGCCCCTTCACCTACAGGACTATTATTACTGGTAGGATAATGGTTAGTGATATAAACACCTGCGCTGACACCTTGATTATAAATGGCGGTTGGTGCAGGCGGTGGGGGGCCTGGGGTTATAGTACCGGCTGCGGCCTGTGAGGCATTGTCACTGGTCAGTGTTCCTGAGTATCCGCCTGATGCTCCGCTGGTCGTTCCTCCATTAGCATCATAACCACCACCCCACATATTGGCAGTAACTCCTGCCTCCTGTGTTACACAGGTATTATTGCCGCTGGTCACACCGCAGTTAGCCCATGAGCCATAATTTGGTGTCCAACCTTGTGCCTGCACACCATTACTGGCTACACCAAATTCGCTGTTATAAACAATATTGGTTGTATTAGAACCTACTGTTACAGTAGGTGTACGCCATTGTGGTCCATAATTTCCTGCCCACCAAGCACCGTCTGTGCCTTTCATTTCAATCTTAATATAGGCAGTCTGGCTAAGGTCGCCCGTATAGGTTACACTGGCCTGTGTGAAAGGGTGTTGATTGTCGCCCGGGGCACTGGACCAACCAGGATTGGATGACGAACCA